>OLYJ01000038.1_pt1 | contig 61186 bp, 97 predicted proteins | sample 1674121 | NCBI WGS metagenome assembly OLYJ01 (sample SAMEA103958146, study PRJEB25191) | human gut metagenome | reverse complement strand
AAAATTTTTATTTTGTAACCTCTCTTGATTACAATTATAATATAACACATTCAATTGTATTTGTCAACACTTTTTTGAAATTTTTTTAAATAAAATGAGAAATTATTATAGCGTATAATATTATAAATACTATACTTATTATATATAATATAATAATATGTTTATTCATTTTACAAATTCTCCTTAATTATTTTTGATGATACGCTCTCCTGTGTCTAAGTTGATTCCGTGCAGAAATGCTACACGCCAAACTTCCATTAACTGAGCTGTCAACTCTTCATACTTGATTCTCGGCTTTAATTTTCGAGGGTATTTCTGATGTACCTTTAGAGCTTGCAAGCTCTCTTCTTTTAATCGTGCTTGTTCATCTTGTAGGATTTTAAGTGTTTCACAATCCACCTATTCCGCCTCCTAACTTTAATAATATTTTACATTTTTAATATTTCTGCATATGAAAAATCGGGAGTTACTCAATTTTTCATAGAAATCCCCGTTATTATTTTTAAAAACCCCATTGAATCCCTCTTCAAAATCATCTAAGAGGTTGTCTAAAAAATTTTCATCTTCGTAGCATAATTTATGTATATCATCAATAAAACTATCACTATCTAAATCATAAATTATTCTATCAGCATTAAAATTTGGAGTATATTCCCCTATAAATTCACCATTATTATTTCTGATATATCTTTTTACTTCTGTTTTCATAATGTTTTCTCCTTTACTTAAAGAGGATTTCGTAAAAATCTTCTGTATAGATGCCGTCAGCCTTATCTTGCTCCTCGTACTTTTTAAGTGCCTTACTTGCGTTTTCATAAGTATCAAAAGAATCAATTAACTCTTTTGTTCCATTATAAGCAACCCAATATCTTGGCGGATTTTCACTCAGAATAATAACCAAAATTTGAGCATTCTTGTCACCGAACCAATCTTCAAAATCTGCGGTAACATCATCATTTGCAATGACGGTCATACCGTACTCTTCCTCATCCATAAGTTCCTCATACACAACCTCTTCATTTTCATTGTACAAGTCATTCTCTATATCGTCAGGTGTATAAATGAAATCACTATGAACACGGTGTGTAAAGTCTGTAAATCTGTAGATTTCGCATTCCGCATATTGTCCTTTGTAAAGTTCTTTAACTTCTTTAATTGTCATAATAAATTCCACCTTTTTTAAATTTTGATTTTGTAATCTCTCTTGATTACAATTATAGTATAACACATTCAAAGTGTTTTGTCAATAGGTTTGAAAAAAAAATCTGAAATTTTTTTTAGATGTTATGCCAAAAGTGATTGCTTCTGTATAATTTTCTCAGTGCCGAAGAGTTCACGGATTTCATCAAGACTATATGTTTTTTTGCTCTTCTTTTTGTAATCTTCGTTGTGATAATACCACGCTGTTTTCTTCTTTGAAAATCTGAATTTAAGGGCTTTCAGCTGTTCACGGCAACCATATGTATTGCCTGTTACCCAAACCCAATTACCGCAGATTTCAATTTCAATCCCTTGCAATTTAACAAGCTTGTTAATGATTTTTTTAAATTCTTCTGGAGTTTCTTTCACTTCTTCGGAAGTTTCGTACACTTTGCCGTCTGCGGTTGATTTTGCATTTTTGAGAACTGCGAATAGTTTGTCATATTCAGCATTGATTTCTTGCATTTCTTCTGTTGTTCCGCCGCAATCAGGATGATGAGCCATTGCAAGTTTCTTGTACTGCTTTTTAAGTTCTTCAAGTGTTTTTGGATTGTTAAACCATTTTGTAGTTGTTTTCATATTGATTCCACCTTTTTATATTATAGCATATACGATTTTGTCGGAATAAAACTCTCCGTCAAAACAGTTATGACCTTCGATTCTCTGAATTAAGAAATGAATACCATATGGATTTGTGTAACTGAAATATTTTATTGTTCCAGAGCGACTGCCCTCACTACACACAATAAAATTACTGCGTTTAGCATTGTTAATGGTTGTAATTCGTGCCATAGCGTTAATACATCTTTCATCACTTTGGCAAAATCCACTATCAACTAAAATGGTTTCATTATTCGATAAAGTTTCAATAAATTCTTTTTTACTTATTTGAGCCCACATTTTCATTTTAAATTCCACCTTTATTTTTTTTAATCAGCAAGGGCGGTTTTAACGCCGCCCCTCGGCTGTTATTCTGCTTCTGTAATTTCAAGCGATTTTATAGCCCAAGCACCGTTTTCGCCGCTCCAATAATTTCTCGCCCAATTTTCAAGCCATTTTTCCTTTTCTGATTTTCTAAAAGAGCGGTCATATCTCAAATCAAAAAATTTAGGTTCAAAATTTTCGCTTTCGATATCCAGAAAAAAACCGTTGCCGTACTGTTCCTCATCATAAACAAATGTACATTTCAATTCTAAACACAATTCACTTGTCATGCCTTTTGGCGTGTTCGGGTCTGTGATTCGTACTTTCATTTTGTAAGTCATAATAAATTCCACCTTTTTAAAATTTTGATTTTGTAACCTCTCTTGATTACAAATATAGTATAACATATTTATTTGAAATTGTCAACACTTTTTTAATTTTTTTTTAATTACAATTTTGTAACTTTTTACACCTCTACCTTGCATACACCCCCCTCCCAGTCAACACCTCGAAAATTTATTATATAATCTATATTTTAAATGTGTAGATGTTTAAACTTTTCTATTATATAATAAATAAAAGTGAGCAGAAAATAATTTCTACTCACTTTATACCTATTTATTGCTATTTGTAATTAAATTAAAATTATGTTTTCTTGCCCATTTTCGAGGTGATTCACTATTTCGCCACTTTGGAGCTGATTTTACAATCTGCCCTGTATCTGCATATTTTAAGACATAATATACTTTATTATTTTGTACAACAGATGACATTGTTAAATCAATAGTTTCATCAGGTTTTAACTTCTTTTTAGCTTCCTGTGGTGTAGCTCTTTTAGTAGCTTTAGCGTATTTACCGCCCCGATTTACTTTTACTGCCATATTTCATTATTCTCCTGCTGTGCTACTGTACGGCTTGTAGATTATTTTACAATCAGATATTAAATTTAATTGTGTAGATAAGTCTTTTCCATACATTAATATATAAAGCGGATTTAAAGTCTGCACAATTTTTTCATATTGACTGTATAAAAGTCTATAATTTGCCCACCTGCCCTCTCCCATTGTGGAAATAGCTATCGGGCAACCTTTCTCTACTCCTGTCAAAAATAAATCTACATCAGCTTGATTTCCTATTGTTATTGTTGGAATTACTTTAATTCCATTTTCCTGCCAATACCTCCCACACCAACGATTTCTATATAAATTAAATATTTGTATAGCTTTTGGTGTATCTGCATAAGGTGAAAAATCGGGGGATAGGACATACTTATAATTTTTTAAAATCTCTAAATATCTTGTAGGAAAATTCCAGACTCTTTCAAATTGATAATCGTGTAAGAAAAAGTGTAATCCTTTAGTTTTAGTTTCTTTTGTGGTCTTTGCAAAGTTGAACCCTATCAATTTACTATTATCAATTTCAGAAATACTAATATCTTGATTTTTAATTATAGGTATGCCCATATCATTATCACTTTCAAACTGACCATAGGATAAGTTAAGAATATTTTGCTCTCTTGTCCTTGTAGCCTGTTTAAAATAATAATTATCCCTGCTCTTCATCTTCTATATCTTCCTCTGAAAAATAAGGTATTGTAGCTCTTATACCATTCCATTTCTCATTATCCTGCGGTAACGGATTTCCTATTAGTGTGTACCACATATCTCTCATAAATAAACATATTTGTATTTGACTGCAAGATGAGAATAATTCAACAGATTTATTTTTCTGCTTTTCTATATCCCATACTTGCTGTTTAATATGATATTTCTGAATTACTCGGTCTTGGTCATCTGAATAAAATTGTGAAGAACAAAATAATACTTTTTGACCTCTGCTGTTAATTGCTTTCTGCAATTTTTTGATTGTGGCAATAGTACCGTTTGTTTTAGACATAGAAAATCACTACTTTCGTTTACCTTTTCTTGCAGGCTTTCTTCTTTTACCTCTTCGGGATATTGTTTTAGTTTTAGTTACCGTCTGACGAGCCGACATTATTATCACCTCCAACATAATTATTGTTACCGTTATCATCAGCATCTTGTGTTACGGTTTCCGTAACAGTTTCTTCAACAGGTAAGGATAAATAAATTATAAATCCACCTATTGTAGCGAACCACAAAGATAACACAACGATAAAAGCAATAAACCACCGTTTACTTGTTGACTTTAGCTCTCTGATTAACTCAGTCGCAAGACTTGTGTTTTCTTTCTCCATTGTTACTCCTTTCGGTATTGAATAAAGGGTTAATTATTTTAGTATGTGCTTTCTTAAAACACACAACACCATATCCTCTTTTGCGGTTTTCTGCATTTTTCAACTTTCTACCACATCTCAGACAAAAATCATACTCCTTATCCATAACACTCTTTCACCTACTTTATTATACTATAATTTTAATAAAATTACAACTACTATTTTTAAAAAATTTGTGCTAATACATATTCAACGGCGATAGGTTCATCTATCTGACCGCTTTTAATACCGCTTTCTACTTTCTGTACAGTACGCAGAATATGAATTAACTGCTTATCTGTATAATATCCTGTTTTATCTTTAGCACATTTAATCTGCCAACCTGTTAAGCCTGTAGATTTTGAGATATCAGAACTTTCACAAGTCTGTACCTGTAAAACTGCTTTAGCGTTATTATATAATACAGATAGTAAAGCAAATGTATTTTCGCCTATAGCATATGATTCAGCTAATAGAGAATAAGCTAATTTTACTTTGTGTTTTAATACTGCATCAACAAAATCAAATATAGCGTCTTTAGGCGGAATATAAATTGTGCCGTCCTGTAATAATGTAAGTAAACAAGTATCAGGATTGACTACGCCTGTAGCACAAAAATTATTAAGTTTATCAATCTCTAATAATATTCTGCTGTAATCACTTTCGCAGATACTTATTAACTTCTTACAATAACTTTCACTTAGTCCGATTTCACGCTGAATATATTTAATCAGCATATTTTCTTTTAAAGGCTCAAATTCGATAATATCTGATTTAAAATGCTTATAAAACTTTGACCTTTTATCTACATTAGTTAAAATCAGTATAATAATATTATTACCTTGAACATTTTGTACAGCTAATTTATCCCACAAACTCTCGTTTTTAATTATATCTTCCTCATCTCTAAATACATAACAAAAATATTTAGCGACAAAAGACTTTTGATTAAAAAATTTATATACTGTACTTAAACTTTCACCTCTATTCACAGTTAAATTTTTAAGACTGGCTAATTTATTTATATAAATATCCATAACCCCTACTTCATCGCCTGTAAATATGTAGAAGTTTTTAATTTTCTTAGATTTTATAGCAGACTTTAACTCACTTACTGTCATTTAGTTTACCTCCGCTGTTAAATCTATTATCCACATATCAAATAATGCAGATTTATTTATGCCTGAAATTCTCAATGATGAAATATATTTATTTGTAATCATAACCCATTTATATTTCTTTAACTCTAAACACATTTGCATAAAGGCTTTCCAAAATATATTTAGATTATATTTAGTTTCATCATTTTCTTTTAAATCAATTTTATCTGCAATCTTAAAGGCATTAGCTAAACTCACTTCTGCAACATTATCAATTACAGTATTTACATAATCCTTAAAATCCGCTACACCGTATTTCAATAAAAGTTTAATATCATACGGATTATTACAGGTACGCAGAATAAAATCCTTATCAGCATTAGAAATATTAGAATCTATCTGATTTGCATATTCCGATAATTCTTCATATGTATAAGTCTGTAATCTATATACTGTTCCTCTGCTTGTAATTGTGGGTAAAGTATTTACAACATCATTAAGTGTCATAATAAAATACGCATTATTAGGCGGTTCTTCTGTCACTTTAAGCAACGCATTTTTAGCGTTTACTGACATATTATCAGCATCAGGAATTACATATACAACCGTATTAGAAATTTTATAAGCCTCAGTAATAATATCTCTAATACTACCTACTTTAATATCAGTTTCAATAACTGCTTTAGATATTTTATGAGCTATCAACCTTGCAAGTATATTTTTACCACTTCCACGCTCTCCTACAATAATAGAAAAGCGTGGAAATGTATTAGCTTCAATCTGTTTTGACATAATATCAATCAAATTTTTCTGACCAATCATATTATTCTACCTCTGACAATAAAACTGCTTCAACAAGTGTTTTAGGATTTGTTTCCCACTTAATATCCGCATTAAGTTTAACTAAAATTTTGAGCATTTTACTGTACCCCTCAAAATCGTAGTCTGTAAATTCAGATAGGATAGATTTATTTTCCTCTGTTTCGGGAAGATTGATAAATTCAAAACTTTTTGTAAATTTATATTTAGCAATATCTAAACAAAAAGACAATAACTGTTTTATAAACTGCTTTAAGTCTGCACCTGAATTATAAACTTTTTCAATACGGTTAATAAGTTTTTCTGTATCGGCATAAACAAAAGAATCACATACTGCAAACATTGTTTCATAATCAGCTACACCGAGAGCTTTAACAACATTATCAACAGATACAGACTCAGCATATGATACACATTTATCCAACATTGTAATAGAATCACGCATACCGCCGTCTGCTAATTTAGCGATATATGCGAGTGCTTCAATTTCATAGTCAATGCTTTCACTTTTACAGATATATTCCAATCTATCTACAATACTTGCATATGAAATTTTTGTAAAATCATACCGCTGTACTCTGCTCAAAATTGTTTTAGGTATTTTCTGAGGGTCAGTTGTGCAAAAAATAAAAATAGATTTTGCAGGCGGTTCTTCAATAAGTTTCAGCATTGCCTGCCAACCTGTAGAAGAAATAGAATGGCACTCATCAATAATAAATACTTTATATTCACTATCAAGACTTTTTGATTTTGCCTGCTGAATAATATTTCTTACATCTTCAACGCTATTATTTGAAGCGGCATCCATTTCAATTGGATTACCTTGATGATTGTTAATTTCATTTGCAAAAATTCTGGCACAAGTTGTTTTACCACATCCTGCTGAGCCTGCAAACAAATAAGCGTGCTTAAATGTATTTGTTTCAATCTGATTTTTAAGTATTGTAATTGTAGAACCTTGTTCTACAACATCATCAAATGTTGTGGGTCTATAAGTTAATGCTAATGCTTTCATTTAGATTTATCCTTTCTGTTATCAGCGTTTTCATTTACAAACTTCTCTATAGAACCTTGTAATCGTACAATTTTAGTAGGAGAAGCTATAAATTTATTACCTTTATGACAATTTATACATTCATATTGATATTTAAGATTTACACAATACGGACACATACCGCTTTTCATATATTTATACATCATTTAACGCTTTTACTAACACTTTGAAAAGGGGTTCATCAATAATATAATGCTGTTCTCCGTCACCAAAATCAATAACAAGAGCATTATGTTCTTTGTGCATTGCAAATGCTTCTTCTTTATTTTTATCAAACCAATCCCTTTTAATTGTAAAAGAATTACTGAGATTAGTTTTAGTTTTACATTCAAGCAACCAATCATGTAAAACTACATCCCCTTTACTGAACTTAGTAGCACCACTGTTAGAGGTCTGTTTACCTTTTAATGTTTTAGCTACCTTTTTCTCTTGTTTATTACTATAATATCTTGTAGGTTTCATTCAATCTCCTCCAATCTTTAATAATATATTACAACACATTTATTAAAAAGTCAATAACTCTAAAACAATTTCTTAGATTTATTTTTTGATTTTTTATTGACTTTAGGTGTTTCAGATTTTGAAACATCAGGCAACACTCTACCCGTTAATTGATATGCTTTAGTTATTACCCATTCATTTTGCAAAGGCAAAAATGCTCCTGTACTGCCGTCCCAGTCTTTAAATGCGTCTGACCACTCAACTGTTTTAGCTATCTCAGGATATTTATTTTGCAAATCAGCTAATTCTACTGCCCATTTACTCCAAGTACTATCTGATATTATATTATCATTTAGTTCATAATAAATATAAGAATGTACTAACATCTGTAATCGCCTTTGCAAAATCAATTCAGCTATTTTTAATTGTTCACCTTGATATATTTCATACAGTTTCATTGTTTTGTTCTCTTGACATACCATTCATAAAAGCTGTCTAAGTCATCGAAAGCCCAATCTCTTGCATTTTCAACGATGATTTTTTCTTTTTCGTTTTCGTATTTACCCTCTAAGTGTAAGAGTTTATAAAGATAAATCAACAAAGCGAAAATTGCAATGCTATCTGTTACATAGTCTAAATCTAAACCGTATATGTAGTTGACAATCTCGCAAGCGTTAATAATACTGTATTCTTGGTATTCCTCTTTCGGTTGCTGTTTAATATACCAATCTATATAAATGTTTATTGTAATGTCTGATATACTCTTCTGAAAGCACTCGGCACACATTCCGTCAAAAAGTCTACCATAATCAAAATCTTCAAGTGCTTCTGTTTTTCCGCAGTCCTCACAAGTACCGATTTCATAAATATCAGTTTCGCCGCAATGAGGACATACTCCATTTTCAATTTCAAAATAATCAAAAACTTTTTTACATTTACTACATTTATACATTATATCTACCTACTTTCCTGTTGAACCAAAGCCGCCATTGCCTCTTTCTGTTTCATCAAGGCTGTCTTCTACTTTGAAAAAGGCTGTTATATACGGAATGAACATTATCTGACTAATCTTATCTCCTTTTGCAATCTTATAATCTGTACCGCTATTATTGTACAGCTTAACACCGATAGAACCCGTGTAATCGGGGTCAATCAATCCTGTTGAGGTGATACCGTGCTTGACATTCAATCCGCTCTTCGATATCAGAACCCCTGCAACATCAATCGGAATCTGAATGTGTACTCCGCTATCAATAAATACACTTCTGTGAGCAGGTACAACCACATCAATCGGTGAGAAGATGTCATATCCAACATCTGTTGCGTGTGCCTTTTCAGGCATTTTTGCTCCTTCATTAAGCATAATTTTCATTATTTGTGTATTATATGAAATCATTATTTAATCCTCCTTAAAACTGGTAAACTTATATATTTTACAAAATCTACCTTTAGTTGCTTTTGTTAATCGTTTTTTAACATCGCAAATACCCCTATGAGCATTTGTCCAGTCAGAATCAAAATATTTACAGGTAGCACAACGAGGGTGCTTTTTTCTGTATTCATTTGGCTTTTCTGATTTACTCATTATTTTTCATATCTCCGTGTTTCTTTAAATATTCCTTTAAATACTCTTTTCTACCATTAACCCAATAACATACTACAGGATAAACAATTTCTTGCCCACCTTTTTTATCAAGTATCATTTCAGCTGTAATGTCAACTACCTCTCGTTTACCTAATGTTTCCGAGTGTTTAGTTGGGTTAAAATTAAAAGCTAATATTTTGCCGTTATAAGCACTTCTAACTCTTGCACCGCCTGTTGCAAGTTTTTTACTAAAATCATTTAATATCATTTTCATCATACCCCTCTTCATCATATTCTTGTTTTGTGCAGTTTATAGCGTGATATCCGCTAAGTCCAAGTACATCACAAAGGTTTTCAGGAATTATATACACAGGACTTTTTATATAGCACTCTATTTCAGCTGTTTCATTGTTAATTAGTTTATAGTAATATTTCATTCTATATTACCTCTATTCATTTCTATTAGGCATAGGACAACCTAATTCAGGATTGTCATAAACATTACCGATAACTTCAACTGTGCATTCATATTCATTCCAGACCCTCTCAGCAAATCCAATAGCACAAGCGTTAGAACCCTGTTCAGTTACACCTACGCACAATGTATTAAAATCATTATAAATTACAGTTAAATAATTATAATTATAGTTCAAATCAGAACTAATTTTAAGAATATCTCCTTCAAACATTTCTGTATCATTTATATCAACCATATCAGTACAGCTTCCTAAAGTATCTAAATCAATAAATTTAGGTATAACACATCCAGATTCTGTCCCTGTAAGTATACAGGGATGTAATCCATTACATTTAGGATATAAAGTATAATAACCATATACCCATTCACCTGTATTTTCTTCTTTACCTCTACATAACTGCCTCATTTAATTTCAGCACCTTTCTTTAAATTAATTATAGTATAACATATTGATATTACTTTGTCAACCGTTTTACCTAAAATTAGAAAAATATTTTTTCATATTTACACATTATCCATTTTCGCACCGCAACTCGGACAAAAATCAAAAGCTCTGTTCCAAGTTGAACCACATCCTGTACAACAGTAAAAATCGTCACCAAATTTGCTGATTTTCCATTGAGCGTGTGCCGTATTATCAATCTTTTCAATCTTAATCTTTATACGACTAATTGCTTTAATATCAGATAACTTAAAATCACGATTATCTACTCTATCTTCACCATAAGTACAAAAATAACGAAATTTTGTTTTATTTCCATTGTGTATAATATAACGGTGTAAAATGCCCTCAATTACACTACCGTCAAAAAGGATAACTTCAACATATTTTTCTAAATAATTTTTAAGTTTGGCTCTTTTCATAATCTTCGCACCATCCATTCATTTTAGCCCCGCAACAAGGGCAATATGCAGTATTAAGGTTAATGTAAGGTTTATCGCCATCAAAATTCATTTCAAGCTCCATCTCACAATTTGAACAACGTGCCTCATAACAATTATAAGTTTCATCGAAACCATACACGACCCATTGACCGCATTTTATTTTCTGAACATCTTCTGCTATCTGATTATCAAGGTCTTGTAGTGTAACAATTGCATATATATTTTCATTTCGTTCTTCTTTGGTGTTCGCAAAACCTAAATATTCAATAAATTTATCTGCATCAATATATCTTTTCATTACTCTTCACCGTCCTCAAGACATAGACTGATTCCAGCATTCAGCACAGTTACCGTCACAATCATCTATTTCCACCAGTCCTAACGCATGTGGACATAAACTTTTAGGTGCTCCGTCATCGTCAAGCGGAATGTTTGGATAATGCTTTAGTAATTCGGTCAGATAAGTCCTCTGCGGATGCTCGTTGCTCCACCGCTGGACTATTGAAATTGCTTGTTGAGGATAATGTATTTCAAAAGTTGTACATGTCATAAATTTAGGCGCCCCGTTATTTTTACCACCCAACGGGCATTTACTACATGTAATTCCGCACACCCCTGTTTTTGTTAATTTTACCATCCTTGCTTTTTCAGCAAAGTATTCCCTTGTATTTGAACAGTCAATCATTTTCTTCGTCTCCTTTTAAATTAACAACTTTTTCGTTGAGTTCAGTACTGCTTCTTCATCTCACAATACCAAACATAAGATTCTAAGTCTTTTATAGTTTTTCTAATCAATTTCATACAGCCCTCTTCTCGCTTTTCTTGTGTTCTTTCTGAAGAAACTACAGAAATCACATAGCCATTAGGCAAAGTACAATCTACATTTAACAACCCTGACATATTACAAAATTTAAGTGTAGATTTTTCCAACATATTTTCAACATACTTATCAGTAACTTTAAAATTACTCATTATAAATCTCCTTTTAAATTGATTTACATTCTTCGTATTCTATAATAGCTGATTTAATTATCCAACCAGTCCATTTATTGCCCTCCTCATCTTCTAATTTCATTTTAATCATTCCTCTTGTTTCCTGTAACTTTTCACCTCTCATTCTTATTGAAGGCATTGGAATATCATTATTCCATTTCTTCATAAATTCAAATGACGGAGTTGATTTCTTCGTCATATATTTTTTAACTGTTACTGTTGCAAAATTAGAAGTAGTCTCTAATTTAACCATATTTGCGTTATCAGCGACTTTTTCTTTAGGTAATAACTTTATATTAATTTCGCCGTTTCGTACTATATCAGCTAAATTTAGCTTATTTAGACTATCATATGAGTTATTATTTATAACAAATGTTCCTTGCCAAGATTTTAAAAGACTTATCAACCCAAACTCCACCCCTTTATGCGTATTCTTTTACCTCTTTTTAAATTATACTTAAATTTAATATCATTCTTAACATAGCATTTAAGTGAGCCTTTAAGTGTTACATCATATCTATCAATCAATTCAGGCATAAAAACCTTAAAATCATATATATTAACCTTGTAACTATCCTCACCTAAAATACTATGTGATATAGGTATAAACTGATAAAACAATTCTTTATTTTCACCGTTATCCAAAGTAATCTTAACATTAAAATTTTCCATAAACTTACAAAGCACTTAAATACTTACCTCCTCAAATCTTATTGTAAATATATTATAACACATTATTTGAAATTGTCAACACTTTTTTTAAATTAAAATAAAAAAAATTGAGGCACAAAAAATCTTCTGTACCTCAAACTATTTATTCTGACATTGCCTTATTCACTAATTCCTTGATTCGTTCGAGTATTTCTTTATTTTCTTCTTCCCCTAAGAACTGTACAACCTCTGCTTGACCGTGGATATTACCTTTTAACACTTCTCCCGTTTCGGTATCTATAATATCAAACCAAGCTCCACGCTTATTAATAATATCATATTTAATGCAGACATCAATTAAATCTTTGAGCCAGTCGATACCATAATAATAATTAAGTGTATAAGAGCCTGTTCTTCGTGTAGGAGGACAAGATTTATTCTTAATCATAGACATCATAACTATGTTACCTGACGGATTTTCACAGCTACGGGAAATAGCATTTCCCTTTTCGTCAAGATAACTACCTTGTCTAAACTCAAATCTACAACAACAGAAATGTTTCCACGCTTTTCCTCCTGGAGTTGTAATACCGCCATAAGGACTGTTAATATTTTCTCTTACTTGATTTATGCCTATGCCTGTGCAATTATATTTCTGCATTAGCATTTCAGCTTTTCGAGCAAAAACAGTTAAAGATTTTGCAATTCCTGCATATGTTTTCTCCTCTACAGTTTTTTCAAGCTCCTGCTCAGACACTAAAGCACCTATGCTATCAAGTACCCACAAACCAACTTCGCCTGTTTCAATGCTATCAAGAATGAACTGCAAAATAGATTCAGCAGACTGATTAGTAGGCTTAAAAACTACCATATCATCAGTATCAACACCTATCTTATTTGCCCATTCTACATCTAAGGCATTTTCACAGTCTATAAATAAGACTTTGCGTTCATCTTCTGACTTTTGATAATTAGCTATAATATCAAAAGCAGTTGTTGTTTTACCGCCGTGAGGCTCGCCGTAAAATTCCGTAATTTTACCTACAGGCAAACCGCCGAATGTACAATAGTTCATACGAGGACTTGAAAATGGTATTCTTTTATATTTATAGTCTGTAATACCTATCTGCACAACATCTTCTTTTGCCCTCTTGTTCATTTCTTTAATAATATCTGACAAAGACATTTATTCAGCCTCCACATCTACAATTAAATATTTTTTACTTGCCAAATAATCGCACATATGCACAAAATAAGTTATGTACTCATCAGGAATAGGCAATTTACCGTCTGCATTCCATTGTCCCATATGAGATTTTACACAGGCAGTTACTGCATTTCTAAACTTATTTAATTCAATTCGATGTACACCTGAAATGGATAAATCAACTATATACTTATTAACATACTCCCAAAATTTGTCTGCACATATTTCAGGATGTAATACTTCGGTATGCCCACTTCCACTATTATCTGTACCCTGTTTATAGCAATCGTGGATAATAAGTGAAGAAATTATAACATCGTGATAAAACTGAGTAAACATATCCTTATTATAATCCAAAGACAGTAAATCTTCTGCAATCTTAACTGCCGCTTTTGTATGACGAACTAATCCTCCTCTACCTAAAGCATAAAAAGGATGATATTTTCCCGAACTACTCGCAGGCACTTCCTGGAAATAATCAGGAACTGTGTCCAAGAATGTAGCAATTATCTTTCTAAATATTTCATTATTAATATAATTTAACTCTTTTGAAAAAATTTCTGAATTTAACATTAGACACCTCCAAATAACCTACAAAAAACTATTGCCCAAATATAAACTATAATAATTATTGAACTGAAACATCTCCAAAAATATACTGTATCAGTATTAAATCTTTTAGTAGGTTTCATTCTACTAAAAATAAACTCAAATGCTAATAAAACAAGTGTAATTAAATACAAAATAGCATAAATTAATGGTGTCATAAATACTAACTCCTTGTTATTAAACTGCTAAGAGGTAATTCTTTGAGCTTTTCACAGAATACTCTCCATTCATCTAACTTATGATTATTTCTCCATTTATACATATTAGCTAAAGCCTCATATGTAATACTTACAGTTGATTTTTGATTATAACTACTTGGCAAAAGCTGAATCATTTGCCACCAATATTTTTTATCTTTAGTCTGCAAATATAACTCACGATAAAAGTTTAAACAATCAATAGTAATTGCTAATACCTGTATAGGACTATGTGAAATATGTTGCTCCTGAATTTCCATACTTATAGAATTTATGAGCTTTTCATAACTAAAATCTTCCATTTTAAATTCTTTATCTGCAATCTTGTGCATTGTGGAACAAGAATTTCTGACTGTACCTATTTTGTAAGTATCTAGCTCTTTCCAAAAATATAGAGGTGCATTTATATCCATAATTACATTTAACATTCTTCTGAATTTTGCGTGTACTGGACCTCCTGCAACAAGTGTATCCATTAACTTTGCATCATTTTGGCCTATTACAATGTTTTGACCGTTATCACTCACAACGGTATCTGACCTATCCCAACTATTTTTAGGATTTCTCATACCCATAATAGTTGCCTTAATTTGTTCAGGCGAAGGAGCTATAATATTTGTAATTTCAATCATTTTTACACGCCTCCATTTCCTTTTTCATTAACTGCGTAGCATAATTTCTATACCATACAGCTTTTTTTAAGTCTTCATCTACAGTATCTGCATTTTTGAGTCCCGCTCTGTACTCATATTTATATGCAGACAACATACAAAAATGAATTACTGCTTCTGTACCATATTTTTCCTCCATTTCCACAATACATTCTTTTCTACCCTCTTTATTATAATGTTTAGGGTGATTTACCATTTCTTTCATTTTACCTTAATCTCCTTTTATAAAAGCCTCAATTTCTCCGTTATCCCTCTGTTTAATAATAATTGTCTGTTTATTTTTAAATTTTTCTGCCAATAACCTCAATGACTCAGGAATTCTAACCGAATCCCCTACTTTAAAATTTCCGTCTGTACTTACACTTTTTAACATTTTACATTTCTCCTTTGTAAATTTTTTAAAATGTTTAAAGATTGTTTTCCGATATCCTCAGGAACAAACTCTTCTTTAGAGTAAAATAATTTTTTACATATAGGACATTTTAATCGTCTGTATGTAAATTTATTTTTACCGCAACTATCCATTACTTTTAGTTTAACTTTATGCTCAGGACAAATCATTGTTCAGCACCGCCTAAATTAGTTAAAGCATATTCCTGCATTCTTCGTGAAACTACCTTTTTACACGAAGCTAATAATTCTTGTGCATTTTCAACTTTAGCTTTCAGCAGTTTAAATGCTCGGTTATAACAAATATTAACAATCTGCTCTTTTTGAGCTAACAATTCAGCGGCACTATCTTTATCAGCAATTGTACCTTTTTCTTGCGACCTTGCTAAATTAAACTGTTCCTTGTAGAGAGCTTTGCTTATATCGTCTTTAATGCCGATATATTCACACATACCGCCTGCAAAATAAATATATGTTGCTAAATTAAGACAAAAATCATCAAGCTCAGAATCTGTTACAGGATGCTCACCGTCTTTTAGGCACTCTCTGATAAACTCTACATAATTATCAAGGTCTTTACAATAAGGTTTAATGATACTTTCTACAATTTCAGATACTAATTTACTATTAGTATCTACTTTATCCAGAGCTTGATAAAGCTCTTCTTTTTTTGTAATCTTAAATACCATAATAATAATACCCCTCTTAATGATTCACATTAAAATTGTCTAAAAACTCTCCCATATCATAATCAAATAAAACTTTTCGTTTTTTACCTTGAATAGGATAACACATCAATTCACCGTTAATGGCATCATCAACACTTATACTTTTTCTGCCTGTTCTTTCAATATAAGAATATAAATCACTTGCATCAACAAAAAAAGTAAAATCATAATCTATAAACCAAATGATGTAGCCTGCAAGTACAAACGGTATTTTGGATTTTTCAAGTAATCCTTGCCATTGATTTTGTGTAATATGTGATACAGGAAAACTTTTACCATAACAACACTTACATTCAAGATAATATAAATGTGGAGTATCAAAAACCATAAAATCACAAATATTACCAACACCTTTATATCCGCCCATCGGGTCAGGTAATCGGTCAATTGAAATGCTATCTGAATATTTACAGTTTTCAAAACCGTTTCTAATCTGCTTTTCAAATTGTTTTCCACGATTTATGCCCATTGTATCACTTCCTATTTCTTCTCATTTTCATTCTTTTTGCCCTCTCTATTTCATAATCGTGCATTGCATAATATTCGCACCTATTCTTTTTAATTATATCACAGCTCTGTTTCCAATCAGAAAATTTACTGCAATCATTATGACATCTTAAATGCCTATCCTTACAGCCATAACACGGATTATCCATATCTAATTATCCTCTCTACAAGATTTTCTATAATTGCAATATTCGCAAGCCTTTTTACTCACATCATCGGGCTTAGGAGGACAAATAAATCTTGAAGCATAGCCGTCACATTCATTAATACGAGCAATCAGATTATTCTTCATTTCATCAGAAACATTCAACATATATGCTTTCATATCACAATTATCTCTGTTAATATACAAGAACAATACATTATCAATTTTTAACGCTGTTGAATAAGCTGTACCCTGTAAAATATGGTCGGGATTTACATTCTGTCTTGCTTGCCATTTATACATACTTTCAGTTTTAATTTCAAGAATATAGTATTTACCTTTATAACGAATAATGCCGTCACAAAGAAAACTCATATTCAAATCTTTATAATACAAGTGTGTTTCATTGCCTTTTTTAGATTTTACCTCTAAATAATCAAGATTTCTTGATTTTACATATTCGGCAACATCAACATATTCACAATCAATGCCGTTATTTTTCATCTGAGCAACTGCATTTTGAACTCTTTCGTGTCTGTCTGTACCTGATTCACAAATACCTACAAGACAAGCACTTGAACTTGATGTATCAGGTTCTTTTCCTGTAATCTGATAATACATATTCCTAATACAATGCAGTCCTGACGGCTTATATGTTTGAGAGGGCTTATAACTGTTATTATCAGCAGTTAATTCAATGGAACGCTTTAAATCGTTTACAAATAACTTTTCAATAGGCTGATTTTGATTAGCACACTCTATAAGCCTACATACATTTTTAAGACTTTTTCTTGCCATTTGTATCCTCCATATCAAGCGGAATATCAATTCTTGAATTATATACCGTAACCTTAGTATCGTTTGGAACATAATTACTTAGTAGAGCAATTGCATTCACAATATCCTGTGTACTTGTAGAACTACCTCTACTAAACCTGACTTCGGGTCTGCCATTTTTAAAAATAATTTTAATCATTTACTTTTCCTCCTTGATTAACTTGTTTTGTGTAAATATAATATAACATATTTAATACAATTTGTCAAGACTTTTTTTTCAAAGTTTATCAAAAATCCGCCCAAGATTAGTTGAGCGGATTTTCATATTACTTATTCAGCATTAACTCTGTCATCTTCCGCAAGAGCAATAATCTGTGTAACATTACCGTCTGTAATTTTAATTGCATTATCTGCTCCGTACCACAGCTCAATCATATCACTTGCATTAGCTTTAATCTGCGAAATAAGCATATTGATATCAATAGCACAAGTAAAATATGTGAAATCTTTACTATCAGCATAAGGAATTACCTCTGTACCGCTTGAGCTTTTACTCGAACACATAAGTCCGTCATTAGTGAAAGTCATATAAATTTCACTATTATCATATGTGCCGACAAAAAGATTAATTCTTTCAAGTACGCCTAAGATTGCACTTTTCGGAATTTTACACATACTATTAAATTCCTGCTCAACAAGCGAAGTAATAGCTTCAATTGCAAAATCTTCAATACCTTCAAGTACAGCACCGAAAATACAACAATCAGGTGAAACACAAATAAGGTTATTATCTTTACGATAAACTTCAATTTTTTCACTTGTCATTGTATCCATAAGATTCATCATCTCAGGAGAAATAAGAGTAGCTGTATCAAGTACATTAATGTTTGTAGAGCAAATTTTATAAGTATCAGTAGTAACTACTTTATCTGCTGTATAATAACCTGTGTAACAAGGAACTTCCATTGAAGTAGCCAAAGCCGCTTTATTTACAGTCAAAATCAATTTCGCTGTAGTTAAATTAAGAATTTTACTTTCATTGTCATCAAGTACAATCTCTGACATAGGATTAGGGTATTTTACCATTTCACCGTCAACATCAATAGGCAACTCAATTGAGTATTTACCATTACCTGTAATACAGAGCTTATCATCTACAATTTCAAGTGTTACATTTTCACTTGTCATTTTACCAATAAGTTTTGAAAACTGGTCAACTCTTGTAACTACATAAAAATCTTCATTTTCAACTTTCTCTGTAATATACAAATAATTTGTATAATCTGTTGTAAGCAGAGTGAGCTTATTATTCTTAACTTCAATACACATTAACTCTGTAATAGGTAAAAGTTTATTATTTGAAGCTCCTTTTACCGCTCTTAATACCATTTCTTTGAGCTTATCTGTTTTAATTACTAATTTTGACATTTTTAATATCCTCCTAAATTCACTTAATTAAACTATAAAATTCTTGTCTTAATTCAGCATTTGTTTTAAATTTTCCACTTAGACAAGCAGTTTTTGTTTTTGTTCCAGGTTTTTTAATACCTCGAGCGGTCATACAACTATGTTCCCCTTCTATAACAACTATAACATCTGAAGTGTTCAAAATCTTTTTTAAAATATAGGATATATCTGTGCCTATTCTCTCTTGTAACTGTAATCTTTTACCTACCATATCTGCTATACGAGCAACTTTACTTAATCCAATAACTTTTCCGTTTGGAATATAACCTACAGACACTTTCATATTATACATTAAAGCTAAATGGTGCTCACAATAACTGAAAATAGGAATATTTTCAATTACAACTAAATCTCCGGAAGATTCTTTAAAACATTTATCAAACATTTCCGCAATATCGTCATTACTATACTGCATTCCTTCAAAAACTTCACAATACATTTTAGCAACACGAGAAGGAGTATCTATTAAACCTTCCCTATAAGGGTCATCTCCTAAGGCTTCTAAAATAGATTTCACAGCTTTTTCAATTTTTACTTTATCGATTTTTGACATTTTATACACCTCTTCTTTCAGGTTCCCAAATAAGTTTGTGTAATTGTAATTGCACTCTTACATTATTTATATTACGAGAAAGTATATACTCTACAATATCTTTAGGCTCTATACTTCCAAATACAGGACTAAAATATATCACAGGATTACTTTTTAAAAACTTTATAACTGAAACTGCTTCGTCCATATCCTGTTTACTTCCTACTACGAATTTTAAAACATCCTGTTCTCTTAAACTGTTTAAGGCTTTTATATTCATTTTTTTAGACATTCCACTACAAGGCAACTTATAGTCCATAGTATAGATTATATTAGGGTGATAATAAGAAGGCTCAACAGTTCCGTTTGTTTCTACATTTACCTTAAACCCTTTTTCACACAAACAAGATAATAAAATATTTATATTTGGATGAATTAAAGGCTCCCCTCCTGTTATAGTTACTCTTTTAGTTTTTAAAAAAGTTACAGCCTGTAAAATCTCTGGAATACTTATATCTTTATAGTTATCTCCACTATAACCGTAAGGGGTATCACAATATTTACACCTTAAATTACATCCGTACAATCTGACAAATGCGGCAGGATAGCCTACAGTTATACCTTCTCCGTCAATACTTTTAAAAATTTCAACAACTTTCATTAGTATCCTCCTCAAAACAAGCTATATTACCTTCACTTTCTTGTACTTGTACTTTACAACAACTTGCATCTTTATTTGTTGTTTTCAGATATTTATTTATATCTTTCCAGATATTATAAGCAATATTTTCAGCCGTAGGATTGATATCATTAAAAGGAGCAATATCGTTAATATTCTTATGGTCATATTTAAACTGTACAAAATTTTTAATTTGCTTAAAATCTACAACCATACCATACTTTGTTAAATAAGGACTTCTGCAAGTTACAGTAATAATCCAATTATGACCGTGAAGATTACAACATTTACTCTCATAAGGCAAATCTAATCTATGAGAACCTGCAATTTCCATTCTTTTACTTACATAAAACATATAAACTAAACACCTCTTAATTTTTAAATTAAACTTTTTTTAAACAAATTTCCTATATACATTTCTTTAACTGCACATTTATACTTTCTTTTAGATTTAGAGCATCCTAAAAAACTATCATTTTTAAAATTCTCCTTTAAATAAAGCCGGGTCTTTAATGCCGTTAGCTTTAAACGCATTTGCACGGTCTATACAAGTTCCACAAGTTCCACAAGGCTTTTCTCCACCTTCATAACAACTCCAAGTTAATTCATAAGGAGTACCTAACTTTAATCCAGTAGCAACAACTTCAGCTTTATTCATTTGTACAAGAGGAGCTTTAAGATGAACTTTACCATAAGTACCTATTGAAATTGCTCTATTCATTGTATCAGTAAATTCCTTCGAACAATCCGCATAGGCTTCTCCTGCCGCATCATCTGCGTGAGCACCTAAATAAATATCAACTTCGTCTTCTGGATAAATGGACATAGCAAGAGCGGCAACACTTGCAAGCATCAAACCGTTTCTAAAAGGTACATATGTTCTAACCATACCTTCTCCATCCTCTGCAATCTGTTCTGCATAAGATTTATGTTTAATTTTTTCTGTGCTATATGTCAATAAAGGGCAATTACTTTCGTTCATTATTCCTGAATTAGATAAGTCGATAACCTTATGAGAAATTTTATAAAATTTTGCAACTTTATCAGCACAATCTAATTCCTTTGAATGTTTCTGTCCATAGAACACAGACACAGTAGTTACATTTTCAACTCCAACATCTTTTACCGCAATAGAAACACAAGTTGTTGAATCTACTCCGCCACTACTTAATACTAATGCTTTTTTACTCATTTTAATTCTCTCCTTAGTTCTAAAATAAATGATTTTTAAATAAATTTTGATTACATTTAAAAGTAGAAACTTTATAATGTAAATATTTTACATTATACAAAGCTCTACATTTATAACTTTCGGATAATTCTTGTAAAGTATATCCAAATTTTTGAATATTATTCTCTATTACAGATTTAATTTCTTTAGGCAAATATAAAATACTTTTTTTACAATATTTATCTTTTTCTGCAAGCGAAATTATACCATAATCAGAAAAAATATTACCGTTAGCCGCTGTAATAATCCAAGATGTACTATCCACACTTGCGAAAGAAAACTGAGGTAATAAAGATAAAGAAGTCATTCCAAATCCGTGAACCTTTACATTTGGATTATTAGATTTTTTAATAATGGAAAAACATTTATTGAAAAAATCTTTTTTAACTGTTACAGAACTTCCTACAGTTCCGCCTAATGCAATATATTTACAAGATTTATCTTTCAAAGCATTTTGTAAAAACAAATAATCTTCCCCTAAATGAAAAGTGTAAACCACTAAATTAGGATTATTTAATTTGCTTTTCATATATAAATAATTTTCCCAACTACATTCTGCGGCTTTTTTTCGCTCTTGCATAGAACTTTTTTCTCCAAATTTACCTGGAATACAGTCTACTTGACCTGCCAAATAAATATGCTCTTCATTAGTATTTAACCATTCGATATATTTATTTACATCCACACAAATTCCTTTTGTCCAAGCTGTAAAAGCTCCACTATCCACAAATAATTTACCTTTAATTGAATTTTTAGTAAATCTAACTTTATTAAGATAATTTAATTCATTAAAATAACTAAATAATCTACAATATCCTTCCGATTCAATTAAATTTTCTACTTCTTTTATAGGGCCTCCTGCAAAAAAATAATCTACCATATCAATTAACCACTTCCTTCGTACCAACACTTTGTAACTTCAACATCACATTTAATTGGCATTTTTAATATCTTTTCAGCCGCCTCTGACATTGTTTTAGCTAACAATTCAGCACAAACTTTAGCATTTTCCTCAGGACATTCGGCAATAACTTCATCGTGTACAGGGATTAAAAGCCTAAAGCCTAAAGATTTTAATTCTTCATTATGTGTTAAATCAATCAAGGCTAACTTTGTAAGGTCAGCCGCACCACCCTGAATACGAGCATTAACACATTGTCTTTCAGCATCTGCGATTTTTAAAGAATTACAAGTTATTGTAATTCCATTTTCCTTAGCTTTATCAATAATAGTTTGTTTAGCTTTATAAGAATATGCTCTATTTAGCTGTCTTAAATATGAATCTTGTATATTTTCGGGTACTTCTGTAATTAGTTCTTCTTCATCGTCAAAATCTAATAAATCGTCATCAGGAGCAACTCCATTAATATAATTAAATTCATATTCAGGTAAACTATAATCGGGTAATCTTCTTTTTCTGCCGCATACAGTAGTTACATAGCCTAACTCATAAGCCATATCTTTACTGTCCTGTTCAAACTTTGAAATTGCAGGAAATGCTTTAAATACACTACTTTTAATTTCGTGTGCTTTTTTCTCAGATACTTTTAACTGGTCTGCAATTGACTTTTCTCCTCTACCATAAAGAATGCCAAGCAAAATACTTTTGGCCTGCGTTCTGCGTTCTTTACCCTCAGGATTTACTGTGCCGTCAGGTCTGAACTCTCTACAGTCCTCATAAGGAACATTAAAAGATTTACTTGCAATCTCAGAGTATAAATCCTTGCCTGCTAAGAATGTATCTAAAAGCTGACTATCTCCTGCTTTTGCACACATAGCCGCCAATGTCTTAGGCTCTTGTTGTGAAAAGTCACTTGACATCAACACATAACCGCCCGTAGCCTTAAACATATGCCTAATATCTTTTGTATGTGACGGTATCTGCTGTAAATTAGGATTACTGCAAGACATTCTACCTGTATCAGCTCCATACTGATTTAGGTTACAATGTATTCTTCCGTCATTAGGATTAACATAATCACTAAGACTATCGACAAATGCAGATACTAATTTACTAACTTTCTTATAATCTACAAGAGCTAAACAAAACTTTGTACCTATCTTTTTTAAAATATCTTCTCCTGTACCTCTCGGAGATTTCTTATCAACAGGCTCAATATGCATAACATCGTATATCAATACAGCTAACTGAGCAGGACTTGATAAATTGATAGGATTTGATAATTTACAATTAGGGTGTTTAACTATATATTTATCAATATCATCTTGATAATTTTCAAGTAAAGTATAACAAAGTGCTTGTTTTTCTGTTAATAGCTTATTGTACTTTTCAGATAATTTCTTCTGAACCTCAAAATCAAATTCAATACCGTTATCTTCCATATCACAACAAGATTCAATGCAAGGCATTTCAATGTTTTTAAATACCCAAGCGACATCTTGTAAATTTGAATTTATACAAATTTCATTATCAGCAGTTAAATACGGCTTTTGAAAATCATATAATTCGTATGTGATTTCAGCATCGTGAGCGGCATACAAATAACCTACATCAATAGGCACTTTGTCGAAAGTAATACCTTTGAATAAAGCATCAAATGAAAACGCATCACCTTTACCTCTCATTACATATTTTTTATGTAATTCTTTAAGTCGATTAGTAGGTTCATTTTCATTTAAAAGTCTTGCCGCCAACAAACAATCCCAAGTACAGGTCATATAAACACCTATCTGATTACGCATAACACGAATATCAAATTTAGCATTAAACATAATAATATCAATCTTAGCTCCTGCAATTCTGTCAAATTCAGCTTTACATTCTTTTTCTGTCAACTGATTTGAACATCTTGAACCTGTCACATAAGATATATGATTTACAGGTACATATGCAGGCTTTTGATTAGGTGTGTAAATACAGATACCTACAATCTTGTCTAACATAGGGTCAAGTCCTGTAGTTTCAGTATCTATACTAATTACATTGTTATCTATGCAAGCAGATATATAATTATGTAAAGTATCTATATCAGATATAACTGTATATTTATCTCTGAGATAACCTAAGTTCTTTTCAACCATTGCCTTGATATTGGATATAACTTGTAATGTGCTGTTGCCTACTCTAACCGTAGAGCTTGATTTATTAGCTTTACGGTTAGATTTTTTAGCAACTCTTAGGTCATTTGATTTATCAGGTCTTTTTGGTATATCAAATAAACCCATTAAAATCTATCCCTTCTGCCACGGGAGGGTGTTCTACGCTCAGGTTCACTTTCTCTTGTATCTCTGTATTCTTCTCTGCCTCTTGAATTACGATTATCATTGTCATATGCCCTTGACCTCGGAGGAGTTGATACTTCATCATCAGAAGATGAACCGCCCATAGGAGGAAATTCGCCTGTATCAAGATAATAATTCATATCATCTGCCGAGGCATCAATTACCATTGTACCTATTACATTCGGGATTTCAGGCAAATCTTCAAGTTTAGTATCATCCTGACTTACTTCATAAATTTCATACTGTGTATTTTTATCCCCAGCTTTGCCGTTTCTTTCAACTTCAAAGATATGAGATACCAAATCAGGGTATCTTGCACAAAGACTTGAAATTCTTGCACCAAACTTTTTTGTGCGTTCCCAAATCTTTACAGTTTTTTCGTCCGTATCATACATAGGAATGAAAAAGCGTGCAAGCTGAAAACTACCGCTTTCACAAAGAGGACACTTACTAAGAGGTTCATCATATGAACGCAGACAATTGACATATCTATCTCTGCCGTCAATATTAACCTTATGTACGGCTACACCCTCTACATCTTCGACCTTACGATACATAAATCTTACTCTTGCTACATCTTTATCATTTTTAAGTGAAAAATAATTAGCTGAGTTGTTTCCATACTTGTCTGAATCTGTTACTTTAAATCTTGCCATTGTTTTTGTTTTCTCCTTTTCTGTATTTAAAATTTATTATTATTTACCGCATCCAAAAATGGATGGGATTTTGACTTATTAAGCCTATTCAATTCTACAATACCACCTGCCAATGAAGCATTAAGTCTAACTGCTCTATCAGTTACCGCATTATAAACTTTTCTATCTTCATCAGATAGGTCATTGACAGGAGTATAATTTAGAATCTTTTCACCTTTAGTCAATCTGTTAAAACCTAACTTATACTGATTGATTGCTTTTCCTGCATAATCGGAAGGGTTTACTATTTTATAACCTATTCCTCGTAAACTTTCAAGCATTTTACCTTTTTCAAGCATAAGTTTTTTCAATTTAGTTGTAGAAGTTCTATATTTTGTAGAGTTCTTAGGTACATCAAGCATATTTGATATAGTATTATGTTCAAATACTGTACCATATTCATATGTACTCATAAAATCCACCAAATCTTCTACTTCCCATACTTTTTTTGTCATCTCAACTGCCATTTGTGTGTTTCCACCTTTCTTAAAAATATTTTTTTATTTATTAAATCAAGTTTTTTTACTTGATATATAAATCTAATTAACTCAACCAAACTTAGCCTAACTAAACCGAACTCATCAAAACTTATAATGCCTAACAAAACCCAACCAAACGGAACAAATCCCGACACAACCTAACTCATAATGCCTAACATAACTAAACGGAGCATAGCATAACCAAACAAAACCCATAATGCCTATCCTAACTTAACTCAGCAGAACCAAGCTCTACCGAACTCATAATATTTAGCGTAACCCGACTCAACTTAATCCGACTAATCGCAACCTAACTTATAATACTTAACTCAGCATAGCGAAACTTAACCTAACAAAACAGAGCGGAACATAGCTTATAATGCCTAACCAAACCTAACTCAACCCAGTGAAACTGAACAAAACTTAACTTATAATGCTTAACAAAACCCAACTCAGCAGAACAAAACATAACTCATCGTAACTCATAATGCCTATATCAGCTATGGAGCTTGAAGTTAATCAAGCTCCTTAATGATTGCTGTAAATTTACCATATTTAGGTCTGCTATCACAAAGTCCTACATAAGCTCCTGCACTTTCAATTGACTGTGAAATTGTAGGCAAATCAAGCTGTGATTCATCATACATTGCGGTAAATGCGAGTTTCCACATATTAAATCTCGGTCTTGTTCTAAGAACCTTTGCACGCATTACATTCATAGGTCTGACATCACGGAATCTCATATCTTCTCTCAGACTGTCTTTAGTGTACTTCTCACCAATATCAAGTGTAGCCTGCATATCAACTACATTAAAATATCTCTCAATATTTTTACCCTGTTTACGAAGTTTAGCACCATTTTTAATGGTAGCTTCGATATTTTCAGCAGGAATTACAAGACCCATTTCCTTACTGTTATCCCAATAAAGACCGCCTTCCCATTCAAGGTCTGAGATAGCTTTATAATCTTCATCAGTCTTATTACGCTTGCTTGTCAACGGTTTAAGTGCAAGTGAGATAGGGTGAAGTGGATTTACGCACTGGCAAGAGTGCATAATGAGTGGTGTAGTGCCTTTCCAAGTGATTTCAAGTGTTTTCATAATTTTTTTCTCCTTTTCATTTCTTTCTTTTTTTGTCTTTTCTTTTTATGTATTTTGTAACCTCTTTTTGATTACAAATATATTATAACACATTATCTGAGATTGTCAACACTTTTTTTAAAATTTTTCAATTAAATTTTTAAATTCTTCTTGTGACAAATCATTTATATCTTTTCGGTTATTAGGAAATACATATTCTGTAATTATCTTGTTTTTTACATAATATTTTATGCGTTTTCTTGCTCTTAATCCTGCATTATCATTATCTGTAGCTAATATCAGTTTACGGCAAGGTAATTTATTTAATTGATTGAACTGTAAATTATTACCTAATCCATTAAGTGCGACTGCATATTTACCGTAAACCCAACAGGTAATAGCATCAATCATACTTTCACATACAATTACCTCAGTTGGAAATTGTTCAAGCCGATACAACTCATATAAGCCATACAAAGGCTTTTCAACGCTCTTAGGATAATTAAAGTATTTATATTTTATTGACCTGCGAGCTATAAATAAAGTGTTACCCTCAATATCTCTGACAGGAAAAGTTATACATTTTGATTTCTTATCATATCCAATATCAAATATATCTATAATTCTTTCCGTCATTTTTCGTTTAAACATATAGGAATGATAATATCTATAAGATTCCAATTCTTCTTCCGACACATAATTTAGCGGTGCTAATATAGATTTATGCCTATCAAAATCTAATTTAATAGGTTTTCTTTCCTCTAACTCAATGGTTAAAAAATTTCGTGTAAGCCATTGCCAACCTTTCGCACCCACCATATCATCAGGATGACCAAAGCAGAATGAAATCATTTCTGGCAGAGTATGCACTTCACCGCAGGTAAAACAATGAAACTGACCGTCAGATTTCCTAATGCCTGCTGACGGCTTTCTTTCTTGACCATTCTTGTGGTAAGGACACGAAATCATAACATTGTCATCTGTATCTTTTATTTTACTCAGTAAATTTATACCGCTTAAATGTAACTGCATTTGCAATTCTTGTAGTACCTCATACAGCTCTACTGTAAAAGGAATACCATTTATTACCATTCTTAGAACACATCCTTTTTATCCTTATAGCGATTACGCACTCTTTCAACTTTACGCTCTGTAACCTCTTTAGGCTCAGCATCATCAAATGACGGAATAAATGTAAAATCACCTAAATCGATACTCCAATCATATAATAATTTACCGCCTACTGCTCCAAATCTCTGCTTCTTAATACCGATTTCAAGTCCTGCCTTTGTCTGTCTTATAGATATGACTTTACTTGCATTGTGAGCAATACCGTCACTATCTCTAATACTTTCAAGCTCAGGAGTACCTGAATCCTCTCCCTCTTGTACACCTGACCTATTCGCTTGTACAACAACTAATACAGGTACTTTTAATTCCATTGACAAAGACATTAAATCCTCGCTAATATTTGTTAAAGAGGTTGTTTTATTATCACCTCGTTTATATCGTTCATCTGTCATATATGTAATGCCGTCAATAGCTATTAAATCAAGTTTATGCTGTTTGATAAACTGCTTTAATTTTGATACTGTAATTTTCTTGTCAAAATCCAGAGGGGTAGCAACAATAAACTTATTTTGTTTTGAGGTCAAATCAGTTACATAATCTTTGTAATTATCTTCATCAACTTCACTATTGCCCCACATCAAACCTTTGTTCGAGAAATTTTTATATAGAGTATCAAATCTATAGCCGATACTATTAGCTGACATTTCAGGAGAAATATATCCTACATTAAATCCTAACTGCCATATATGAGTACACATCTTTTCCATTATCCACGATTTACCTTGATTAGTTCGTGCGAAAATAACGAATAATTCTTCTTCCCTTTGTATGCCGTGTATAATTTCGTCAAGCTCAGGAAAACCACAAGTGAAAAACCAATCTTCTTGATGCTCTTTTCGCTCTTGAAACTGCTTAAATCTATCTTGTGCATCAGATATAATATTTACACCGTTTAAAGAGTAATTAGGTTGTAATTTTTCCATTTGCGAAATCATATATTCTGCGGCGGCATTAGCATCAGTTTTAAGTAATTCAGCTATCTGCTGTACAACAGGCACAGACTGATAATACAGATATTCTTCTCTAATTGTATCAATTAAATATCTATCACTCTCTGTAACATCTACAATTTCAAATTCAGGGAACTGAGCTAAAAATGTAGCCTTATCAGGTACATTACCATATTCCTTAATATGATTTTGTATAAATTCAAATTCATCTTTATAGCTAACAAAATAATCAACCGTTAATAGATTATCTTCAATAATTGAATTATTACCCGACAAAAGAACTTTAGAGATTATTTGCAACTGTACCATATCTTCTATCCCTGCCTTTCAATTCAATTATTTGAGAAGATAGCACTCTGCTTGCTAATCTTGCACCCAAAGCGTTTTGTAATGCACTTTCAGATACAATATTGCCTGTAAAAATATTAGATTTTTCCGTTAGAATCCTCTGGTCAATATAATTGAGTAATTGACTATGCTCGTATGCTGTTAATTTTGTACTTGCAATATCATCCCATATTACTAAATCAACTTTTGACAGGTTATCCAACATAGTAGCTACAGATACGCTCTTCTTTTCAATTTGGAGCTTCACTGTCGCAAGAAAAGTAGGAACATTGATAAATATACCTCTACAACGAAAACCGTTTCCTGCCCAAATCTCGTTAAAATAACGCAACATCAATTTAATTGCCCAAGTTGTCTTGCCATTTCCTGTGTTTTCTGAAAGTATAGCTAAGTTATGACCGCTTTCAATATGACTTTTAATATTATCCTTATAATCAGCTAAATCACAAAAGCTATCATAATCAACGCTTTCAGGTTTTAGCAGAACAGGTTTCCATTTAACTTCGGGAATATTACTTTGCTCTAACAACATTAACATTTCTTTATATCGGATACAAGCATCTGTACATTTTTCAGTACACACATCTTTGTACCAACAATCCATAATTTCCACCTCTTTAAAATTTAGGCTTAACACAGCTCTTTGGCAGAGTGTTAATGTAAGCACGGTACATTTTAAATAAATCCTCGTGACTACAAGTGTATTTAAAATGACTTTTAATTCCATTCCAACTCTGCTGATACTTACTTGGAATATTATTTTTAAAATCGACTATAAAATAATATGTCATAACTACAATAAATATTGTGAGTATGATGTAAATTATATAATTCCAAATCATAATAAATTCTCCTTAAATTTAATTAAAATTTAAAAATGCAAGTTTTAAATCAAATAAACCTATAAATTTTCATACTTGCTAACAGATAAAACTTGAAAATTTGTGTTTTAAAAAGTTTTATCCGATAATTCCATAGGTTTATCGTGTTTAAATTGCACAGGTTTCATATTATCGACAAATCCGTTATTATTTTGACTATACCCATTATTTGGTGCATAGAAACTTTTCCACCCGTGTTCTATTGAATTTTCTACAATCTTCTGCATTGTAGGTTCATCATCAGCTAAAGATTTTAGTTTATTGAGTAATCCTTTAAACTGATTTGTATAGAGATTAACTTTCATCTCTATTAGCAAATTAAAATATTTAACTAATACATTTCTTAATTCTGCATTATCTGTAAAATCATTGATTAAACTAATAATTTTACTATATCTACTCTGTTTAGATTTTTGAGTAGAAGAAGATTTCAATTCAAAATTTTCAGAACTGTGTTCTTTTAATTTATTAAAAGATTTATTACTATTATTATTTTTACTTGTTATATTATTACTTGTAGCGAATTTTACATCTGCTTGTGGTGTAATTTTTGTATCTAACTGTGGTGTAATTTTTACATCACTTGAAGTAAACAGATTATTTACTGCTTGTTCGTGAATTTTAAAGTATCTTTTTGCAGGGATTCCCTCTTTTGTTGTTGACAACAAACCTTTTTCTTTTAAATTAGCTATAGCATTTCTCTGTTTATATACAGATAAAGTAGTTATTTCTTCAATTCTCTCAACAGTGCAGTAAAATTTATTATCTTTTAATTTATGCTGTGATTTCCACAATTCATATTCACTACACAATGCTCCAAATAATACAGCTTCCTCTAACCCTAATTCCTTAATCAAGGTTTTATTTACTGTAATATAGTTTTCGCTTGCTAATAATTTTAAAATGCTCATAATATAATCTCCTTTATAAATAAAAAACTGAAACAACTTAATAGGTGTGAGCTATCAAATCGTTTCAGTTTGTCTACTGGCAGTATTTAGTTTTGATAAGGTGGAAGTATCTCACACATACTGCCTTTTTACAGTTTTATTTGAGTATTGCTGTTCTCTTAACTGTATTTATATTGTAACACATATTAGCGAAAAAGTCAACTACTTTTTAAAAGTTTTTAAAATTTCTTCAACCTGTTTATCGCACTCAGCATTTACAACATCCCATAATACATCTCTTTCAACGGCAAGGTCAATATCAGGATTATTTATAATCCTTTCTTCTGAGTATTCAACAGTATAATACTGTTCGCCTACTTTTACACTTGCTCGGCTCGTTGCCTTAATGGTTTTTACCTCTACATCATTCATCATTTTACCTCCTTAATATTTTTAGTTTGTTTTTTAATTTTGCGTTTTGATTTATAATCTTTAATATTTGGTATAATATAATCGCATATAATAACTTTTATTATAACAAATATTAGATATAATACAATAAATACTACTGATAATAGAGCGATTGCTAATATTGCAATTACAATACACAAAAATAATATAGTTATAATATCAAAAAATATCTGCATTATTTATCCTTTCTTAACTCTTAATGTTTTAATTTCTTTTTTATTGATACATTTACTAAGTTCTAAAAGCTGTTCCTCTGTGAATATTTCATTATACAGAGCTTTTTCAAGTTCATCAGTATCAATATATTCTTTAGTTTTAACAATGCCTTCAATGCCTGTAGATTTAACAAAATCAATCATTTTATCTTCAAGCATTTCATCTCTTGTAGATATTGACATTGTAACAGTATAACCGCCTGCTGAAAAACTATCAAGATTCTGATTTGCAAATTCAGCTTTAATGTCATTACCTAATTTAGTTGCGGTTTTCTTGGAATCATTTTCCAATTTTTTTGCCTCTGCGTATTCAGGTACTAAGGTTGTTAATTCACTCATTTTAATTATCCTCCTTATTATATGTTGTTGAGTGTTTTCTATAATACTGCTGTGTTACATCTCCGAAAATACCTTTACAGCCTTTCGGTACTTGATTCTTAAATTGAGCTAATTTCCAAATGTCTGAGTAACTCCATAATCTTGTGCCTCTCGCTGTAGCCTGTGTGTACACAGGCAGTAATTTAGCCATTTCTTCATCAGGATGCTTTTTAGCCCAAGCATACCAAACATTGATTGTTTTAGCTGATACTCCTACAAGTACAGCTACTTCTTCGACTTTTAGCATTTTTTCTTTCATTTAATCTTCCTTCCTAACTTAACTTAATAAGAAGTCTAACAACTCACTTGAATGAGTTGCGACTTTACCGTCGATAAGTGCGTCTGACATTGCACCTTTCTTTTCTACCAATTGATGTATTCTCTCGTCAATTGTGTTTTTTGCCATTAATGTGTAAACTGTGACATTTTCTTTTGTGCCAATTCTGTGGGCTCGGTCAATAGCTTGCTGTTTCGCCGCCATAGTCCACGGCTCGTCTATGAAAATTACTGTGCTTGCAGAGGTCAAAGTCAATCCTGTACCCATTGCACCGATAGTTCCGATAGCAAATTTATAGTCATTATTATTTTGGAATAAATCTACATTATGTTGCCTATCAGAATCTTTTGTTTCACCTGTAATAATGATACCGTTATATTTTTTGTGTAACATATCATAAATAGGTGTAGTCATTTGAGTCCAATTACTGAAAATAATAACTTTTTTATTATTTTCAATATTTTCATCTACAAGCTCGTCCAATCTATCCATTTTGGCACTTTCTTTGATTGTGCTTGACAAGATACCTGTATATCCTGTCGCCTGCCGTAAACGAATTAATTCAGCAAGTGGATTTGATGAACATTTGATTTTATCAATATTCATTCGTATGTTTGTTGCAACCTCTTTATATACCTGTTCTTGTTTACCTGTCATTTCTACATATTCATCAATGTATAGTTTTTCAGGCAAATCAAGTACATCTGATTTAAGTCTGCGTAACATTATATGATTTACTTGTTCCTGCAAATCAGATAGATTTTTATAACCGATAATATCGTGACCGCCAAATCCTCCAAAAACACAATAATGTTGTTTAAATGAATAAAGAGCGTGTTTTTCATAGCCAAGCCACTTTAAAATGATAAATAAATCAATAGGATTATTCATCAATGGTGTACCCGTCATAGCTATACGGCACTCAGGTTGTAATTTTAATAATCCTTTACCTTGCTGAGAGGCTGAATTTTTAGCCTTGTGGATTTCATCCACGGCAATCATATTTATTTCCCCTCTGTCGCACAGAGATTTTAGCTCTGCTACGATTTTAGGACTTCTTAATGATTCTATATTAGTGACTAAAAAATACGCTGACAGCTCATTTAAATGCTGTAAATCGTATAGTCTGTCATTAATACTTCCGATTTTAGTTTTGCTGTTTTTAGTACGCTGACCTAAAATCCAACCGCTTTCATTTGAATGAGTTTTAATCTCATTCTGCCAATTCCATTTTAAGCCATTAACACCACAAATAATTAAACAATGCTTATAGCATTTCTGTAATTTTTTTGCGACTGCAATATCAATTACCTGTTTGGTCTTTCCGAGTCCTTGTTCATCACCCAGTAACCAACGGTCATATTGTAAGCCATAATTAAACCCGTCAATTTGATGTTTAAATGGATTAGTTTTAAATTTAAAATTATCAGGTATTTTTGCTTTAGGTTTCTCTAAAGTTACATATTTACCTGTTATATTAAATTCATATACGTTTAATTCAGATAATAAAGTCTTTAGTTTAAATAAAGGTAATTCCCATTCTTTATTATCTGCGTGCCAATATCTATTTGACATTTTCCTAATTGTGTTTACAATTGTATTGTCAAATGGAAAAGATACATAGATTGAGTAATCGTCATTTATTTTGTCACTTTCTGCTACTCTTACGGAAATCATAATTTACCTCCTTTCTTGTAAATATTATATAACATATTTATTGAATTGTCAAGTGTTAAATTCAAAAAAAAAATAAATGCGAAATGTCGCTTAAACACTTCGCATTTATGGTTAGATATTATTCAGAAAATCTTTGATTGATTGAACTAATATGTGCCTTTCCTCTGCAATATCTGAATTATTATACAGCGTTTGCAAGAACTCATATATCTCTTTACAGACATCTTTAATACCTGTAGTTACAGCCTCAATAGATACTTGATTTAATTGATATTGTTTTTTGATTTTACAAAATTCTGTATAAGCAGGCAAAATATCTGAATACTCTTGTATGACAGTATCTTCATTTTGCTTTTCTTGTGTGTTGATATGATTTAATACGATATATAAACTTGCCAATTTTTGGCAATTTGCGAAAGTAGTAGGTGCATTTTCAAGTTCTTCAATAGTATTTTTAATTTCTGTTAAATCTAACATATCTTTATTCCTATTTTCTTCATTTTATGACGATATTTTTCGTGTTTTTTGTGCTGTTCCTCAATAATATCCACTAAATCATAGTCTGTAGCTTTTTTATTGAGTTGGTATCTTTCAACCTTTTTCAGCTCACAATCAACATCACAAATAAGCTCTTTGATTTTCATTGCAGAGGCTATTTCATCAATATCAATCAATTCTTTATACATTTTTTCGTATAATTCTTTAGTTTCTGTTTCCCATTCTCTCCAAAGAGTGAGTCCATTTTTAACGGCATTCTTCTTAGTGCCGTTATCCACATCCTGACGAGAATATTTATACCAACTGCTGGGAATAATTTCAGGGTCGGAAACATCTAACTTCGGAATCAATTTATTATGATGATTGATAAAGTGTCTATTTAGTGTACGCATAGCACAATTTTCTTCAAAATAGTGATATTCGTGACATCTTTTGTAGCCTTTAAGCCCTAAAAAATCATAATAATTTGCCATTTGTTCGTGGAACATTAAGCCTTTAATCATATGCTGTAAGATTTTGGAATAGATTTCTTCAACGGTCAATTTCAAGCTCCTCCAATCGTTTAATAATGATATTTAACTGCTTATCTTGAATCTCTAAATGTTTCTGCACTTTATCTAAAACTAATGAAATCTTGTTGTCAATTTCACGCATTAGTTCTTGTTTATCGTCTTGTGTTAAGTTTTCATTATAGTTTAAAATGCCTATAATAAAACTTAATATATTTAGAGTATCAAGTAATGACAGTTGTTCATTATTATTCATTTAGCAAATTTTAGTTACAGTAATATTAAACTGTGTAAATGTAGCACCTACACCTACATTTACTACATCAATGATTGTAGGAGATGTACAGCAATTACATTTAATATCGTTTTCATTTACCTGTACAAGAGTTGAAAAACTCATTGAGTGTACACCTGTTGTATCTGCGGCTGTTTCAGATGCTACAGCCTGTGGAACTAATACTCCGTCCCTCTGTAACTGAAAAGAAATTGTGCCTGCTGTTGTAGCTACTACACTTGCATCTACAGATACCATATATACACCGCATTTGCTCAATTTAATTGCCGAAGCACCCGACTGTGAAGAAGTACAGCCTTTCTGCAAAGTAATGTTGTTAATCGGGATAGCTGTTGTTGTTAATACTGTTACATTTTTTGAGTAACCTTCTGTCATTTTAATTTGACCTCCATTTAAATAATAAAAATAAAGCGGAAGTGCCACATAACACCTCCGCTATTTGGCATACTACAATGCTCTATAATTTTTTGTTAATCAGACACCGCAACCGTTACATCCGCAGAATGGTGAATTGCCTGCATTATAAACAAAACCGTTAGGATAACGCACAACACCGTACATTCTGCTGTCCATTTCAAGGCTTGATACCTTGTCACGAAGAGCCTGAATTTCATTTGTCTGCATCAATGCTCTTGTTGCCTCGCCCTCTGCGTGAATAGCTGAGGTGATATCACAAGTCTGTCTGTCCATCTGTGCAGAGAGGTTAGCAGTTGCAAGTCTGTTATCGCAACAACATTCTGCAATCTGTCGCTGAATTGTGTTACCCTCTGACATAATGTTCTGATTGATACCTGACTGACCGAGTGCCACTTCTTTGCCAAGCTGTGAAATATTGCCCTGCATTTCGTAGCCGAGGTTACAAATGCCATTGCCAAGAAGCTGTGTCTGCTGCTGATTCTGGTCAGATAGTCTGCCAACAGCATTTTCAAGATTATTGAAATTCATTGCATTACACAGACCTGCTTCTGTTACAGGTTCGCCGTTTGTTACATTACGATTTCCCCACATTCCGTTACCACCCCAAAAGAGGATAAGGAGTGCGAAAATCCACATAAAGCCGCCGTCAGTCCAGTCATTATCGTTGTTCTTACCGTTAAGAAGAGCAACATCACTTGCTGTTAAGCCAGTTTCCATAATTTTAATCTCCTTTATAAATTATTTATATTTTATATTAAAAACCATTCCGTACGCAAATGATTTAATAATATTTATTTAAGCTGATTGATAATTGTGTTAGGGTCAATACCTCTCTGCTGTGCTGTCTGCATAAATAGCTGTTTAGGGCTCATATGCGAGCCGTTAAGCATATTCATAATCTGTGACACCTGAGGATTCTGCTGTGCTAACATCTGTAACATCTGATTAGGGTTATTTTTACCTTTAATCAAATTTATCATCTGTTTAATATTTCCCATATTATTCTGTGATAAGGGGTTTATTGCCTGATTTTGCATTGACTGCATTTCCTGAAATAGACTGTTTGCCATTATTGTTACCTCCATTATCTTTTATTTTAGAAATAATATCATTTAATTCATCTTTAGTAACATAATTTGATAAATCCAAATTATTATTAGAATTTGTATTATTTGATATATTATTAGTAACTTCTGTATAATCAAAAATTCTTAGCGTACACATACCTACATTATCAGATACTTTAATATAAAATCTACCGTCAGATTCGCTATCCATTAGCATTGCAATACTGTTAGGTGTGAGCTGATATGCTTTAGCTCCCTCTATGCCCTGAACCCAAGTAATACCGTTATTTGTTGCCTGTGAAGTTGTCGGCATATAAGGATTAGAATAACGGTTTTGAAACTGATTTGTCGGCAGATATGGATTTGTTGTTATTGGATTTTGAAATTGCTGAAATCCGTTCATCTTCTAAACCTCCTTTAGTGTAAAGCAAACGGAGAGCGACTACAGATGAACACCGCTTATCTTGTATCATCTTCGTCAAGCCTCGGCTAATGTCTATCATCGGTAATCACTCTCCTCTCAATATTGAGTAAATCAATTGATTTATTTTGTACTTATATTATATAATAAAAACAGGAAACCAACTTGTTGATTTCCTGTATAAAAACTGTATAAAAATTGTAATTTATATAACTTTTAAGATTTTGTGTTTTACTTTACGGGCTAAAACAGATACTTTAGATTCTGAGATGTACATTTCCATAGCTATTTGAGCATTTGTTCGTCTTTTTGAATTTAAGTTAAAATACTGTAATTCTTCAGGAGTAAAATTGCACTCTTGTCTTAAATATCTTAATTCAGGCTCTGTAAAATTATATGATTTATCATATTTATCGGGTTTAATCAGATGCACCGCCAACAATCACACCGTCCTCCACATCTATATATCCTTTTGAGTAATTTATAACTTGACCATTTGAATCCGTAGTTAAACTGGATATAAAATTTATTCTGCCTGATAGTACACTTTTACCGTTTACAGAATCTAATTTAGATAATTTTACATTCGACAATGTAAACAAGTGCATATCCATATCGCTGTATATATCAGTAGTTACATTATTTTGTATTGTAAATGTACTACCTGATTTACAAGTAAATGTACTTTTGTCATTTAAAACAAAAGAATCTGTTACATTCGCCGTTTTAATAGCTCCACTTAAATTTGTTACTTTAGTAGTGTTTGAAGTACCGTCATAATTCATTACTTGTACAGCATTTGGACTTTTATATTCCCCTTTGAATAAATGAAAGCTACTTGGTACATAAAAATCTAAAGAAGTAGTATCTCCCTCAATAACCGCTATCTCTTTTTTTGAATTATGAAAATAAATATTAGAACCTTGTAATTGTACATATTTAGAAGCTGTTGCTTCTGATTTAACAACTCCTCCTGATTTAATTGTTAAGCCTTCGTTATTTATTTTACCTAATAATTCACCATTTTTATCATATACTTGTATTAAACCGTTGCCATTATCTTTTCCGCCTACCTTTAGAGTACCTGTATTTATCCAATCTGCGTTAATTCCGACTGATTGTAAAATTGATACAATAGCATCTCCGTCAACTGTAATACCTGTAGGATAAGTGTTGCCTCCGTCTGTAGATATGCCTATTGCCTGCGATGTAACTTTGATTACTACTTGTGATTCTTCAAGCGTTTTTTTATCGTGCAGATAATATATAGTAGAACCGTCAGGATTTGTCTGTGTTGTCTGAAAAAGTCCGCTTGCATTTTGTAATTCATTATTCAAGATTTCAGCAGTTTTTTCCCATTCTGTTTTATTTTGTTCAATATCTTCCTGTGCTTTACGGTAAATATCAGATGCGTTACTTTGATATGTAGCATTTTTCTTTTCATTTGACGGTGTATTATTTGATACAGAACTATTTCCTAAATAAGTAAATGTATGTGAAGATACAATTGATTGATAAATATTATCTTTTCTATCAACAATATATACACTATCCATATATTCAATTGTAGGATTAGGGGAAAAATCTCCTGAAAACGGTCTTGTACTTATGCCAATAACAACATTACCAATAACCTTTAAGCCAGCTTCTTCTCTGCCTTTAATTAAAGGATTGTTGATATTAAGCATATAACCTTCTGTGCCATATGTTATAGTTTGTTTTTCAGAAGAACTGCCTTTAACTGCAACTTCTGTAGTTAAGCCTGTAATAATAATATCATCAGTTGCAATTGTAGGTTCATTGATATAAGTATTTAAAATATGGAATTGTAGCGATTCGTTTAACTCTTCGCCACTAATGACATCTTCAACAGCTTCTCCAAACTTACCGCCTGAAATATAATCTGTGATATTATCAGCTAAGTTACCGCCTGAAAGAATTGACATTTTAGCAATATCTTCTTTTTTGTAACGCTGAATTTTTAATTGACCATTAGGCAAGATTAAAGCATTGCCTCCCATAATCTGTGCAATATAGCCTAACACTTGTCTTGCAGTAACATTATCAGGGGCGGAATTTATTTGAAAAGAAATATGAGATAAATCCGATGTAGAGGCTAAAGATAATCCACATACAGTACAAATTTCCTGTAAAAGCAATAATGCACTTGTAGGGTATGAAATTGTAGATTTAAACTTTATATCTGCTTTATACATATTATCTTGTGCTGTGAGTTCGATAATATCCCCAGGAGTAACAGAATCAATTACGGTAAAAATACCCTCTTGTAGTCTTTCAATAGTGCCGTCAGCTAAATCAGCTTCTGTGTATAATACAATCTGACAACCGTTAAAATCATAAGAAGAGTATCGTTCATCAAGGTTATCAATTCCGATATCAATAGTCTTAGATACAGCTTCGCCAAGCGGAAATTGACCTTGACCTGCTTGTGTATATGAATTACCTGAAATATAAAAATCTTTTCGTGAGGTCATTTCTAATTCTGTGCCGTCAACTAATTTAAACTTAGCATAAGCATAGAATGGACCTCCATTTTTAATAACTTCTTTAAAAGCATTTGACACATTTTTCATACTGGATTTACCCCCGTAACCTGAAAACTTAACTGACTTACTTTTTCAATACCCTCAATTAAATTTATAATAGGACTGTTTATATTTGCTACATAGAATTTAGTTGTTTCCCATTTATTTTTATAAATATTATAATGGTAAAAATCAAATCCTGCTTTGCCCATAACCTGACCTAAAATTTTAGATACATCAGTAGCTTTAATATTAGTCCATTTAAGGTTATATGCCTCTACTGTGAATAGAGGCACATTAACCATATTTCCTCGCATTGTTCGCCCTGAATTTGAGGTTGAAGTAGTTGCAAAAGACAATTGATAGCCGTCAGCATCTACATTTGGTGGAGTGTAATTATTAAACTTTAATCTCTGCTGTGACATAATAACCTCCTTAAATTTATGCCAGTTCAAAAGGATTTTTTCCTGTTTGTGCTAACATTAGTTTAGCTTCATCAATTACAAGTGTTGCAAGAGTTCTCCTACCTACTTGTAAAGGTATTTCGTATTTATTAGGTACGGCATTCTGAGTATTTCCTAATTCTTCTCTTACGATTTGACGGAGTAATTTTTCAGGTGTTTCAATATTTGTACCCTGTTTTTGGTCGCCCAATACAGCCATAAATTCTTTATTTGGAGGTATTACTGCTCCTGTTGCCAAACGAGGTAAAGTCATTGAACTAAATTTACCATAAGTTGTATAGGGCTTATTAGTAGATTGTCCTATATTTTTATTAGTTAAATTTAGATTATCAATAAGGTTGTTAATGCCTCGAATTGTATAATTAAAAAATGTTTCAAAATCACTAATAACTGTGTTTAAAATATTTTTAAACGCAATAGGTATTCTACTAAAAGCTGATATAACTCTATTAACAAAAGTGTCGGCTGGATTAGTCATATCTCTGAATGTGTCTGTAGCGGCTTTTATAATTCTTTTTGCCCACTTAGTAATACTAATTTCGCCTGTTTTATCATTATCAATAGCTTTAGTGTAGCCTTTTACAGAATATTCACCGATTTCTACAAATTCTTTTGACGGGCTATGTTCGTTTAACGCTGTACGAGCACCTTTAATGGATTCCTGACCGATTTTGATACCTGCTTCATTAGCATCCTTAACGCCTTTATTGATACCTAAATTATAGCCTTTAACTGACATATCAGCTACGCTATATGTAGCATTAAACAATTCCTTAGCATCTATTCCATACTGTTTTTTAATTTCGTCAACACTAATGAATCCCATATCATAGGCATCTCTGAGGTCTTGTAAGCTGTCTTTATTCTTATCAAATTCACCGCTTACAACTTTCATTGCACCTTCCAAGCCGTTCATTTTGGTATTCAATTGCTCTACTTTACCTGATGCTTTAAGCATACCCTCTTGTGCTGTGCCAAGTTCGTCTGCATATGCGTCAAGTTCTGCGGTAGCATTATTATAAACTTTTTCAGCTTCTTTATATCCGTCATTACCGTAGCCGATTTCTTCCATTTTTTCCCAAGCCGCTATCTGTTTATTGGATGCCTCTGTAGCTTTATCTTGAGCATCTTTTACTTTAGTTACAGCTTGATTGTATTCTGTAGAAGCCTCTACCTGCTCTTTATATAGAGCCGTATATTGTTCTTTTAGTGCTTCTGTACGGTATTGTTCTTTTAACTTGTCAATTGTAGAATCTAACTCTTTTCTAATTTCCTGCTGATTTCCCGTTAATACTGTTTTACCCTGGGAATCTTCGGTTGTATAATTTTCCCAAGTACTTTTAAATTCAGGAAAACGCTCCGATATTAAATCTGCAATTGTATTAAGCTCTTGCATTTCTTCTGGAGTTAATGTGGATTTACTCAACAGTTCATCCATTCTATTTTGCAAAGTATCTACATACTGTACGGAATCTTGTGTTTCCTGTAAATTAGTATCTACTGTACTAATTGCATTATCTACATTATCTGATACAGTTTCCATATCACTACTAATAGTAGCCAAATTACTAATCTCTTCTTGCATTTTAGCACTAATGGTAGGTGTGCCGTCTCCTACAAGAGCACTCATTATACCACCTACTATTTCACCTATTGTAGTAATAGGTGCTAAAATGGTATTGATTACTTGACCGATAAATTCTACCGCAGGAGCTAAAAATTGTACAATATTTCCTACCAGTTGAATCAACGGCTCTAATACTGGAACAAGTGTATCAACTATTCCGCTGATTATACCTCCAATAACAGGCATTATAGGAGATAATGAATCTACAATTTGACTAATTACATCAATAACCGTATCCAAAATAGGAGAAGCCGCTTTCACAATAGGCTCTACACCTTTAAGCACCTCTCCGAGTAAATTTACTAATGAAGGCACTAAATCGTTTACAATTTTAGGAAGTAATGTTTTAGCAATATCTCCAAAAGCATCTAATAAATTAGATACAGGGTCAGCTAAATTTTTCAATGCTTTATTTAATTTAGAGGTGTTAATGCCTTTAAGTCCAAATAAATCTGCAATACTTTTAACTAAATCTGTAACTACATTAGTTATACTATTCCACATACTTTTCCAGTTAATAGAATCTATGCCTTTTTTAAATGCGGTGCCGATAGATTTAAAATCAGTAGCTCTAAGTGCTTTTGAAAAAGATTGAATAAGATTAACTACTGCTATACTAAGATTACCCCATTTAATATTACTAATAAATTTAACAATAGACTTTCCAAAAGCATCCCAATTAATTGTATCAAGTAAAGATGTTATAGTATTAAATATACCAATAACTAACTTAGACAGACCTTGTGCTAACATTGCAGGATTTATAGCACTTATAGCTCCGTTAATAGCATTTGCAATAGCTTCCCCAAAAGCTACCCAGTCAAAGTTAGTAATAAAAGTATATGCAAACTGTATAGCACTCTGAATAGAGTTACCAATAGTTTTACCAACTAAAGTCCAGTCAACCTGAGATATAAAACCATTTAACAGAGTAACTAATTTAGTTGCTATAGCTTTTATAGTTTTTTGGATAGTATTCCAGTCTATTTTCTTTAATGCTTTATTTAAAGCATTTCCAAGATATTTACCTAAATCAGTCCAATCGGCTGATTTAAACATTTTCTTTAAATCATTAGCTAATTTCTTAAATTTATCACTTACAGGCTCAGTTGTAAACATTTTTGACGGGTCTGTAGTATTTGTTTTAGATTTTGTAGATGTAGTAGTGGTACTTTTATCATCTTGAAATTTATTTAAGTCATCAAGTGGGGATAAGTATTCATCTAATGATTTTTTAGCTTTATCTGCGGAATCTGCGGTATCATCAAGACTTTCTACAAATTTCTTTTGAGTATCAGCCGCTTTATACACATAATTCTGTCCTGTAAGTGCGGCGAAAAACTCTGCCGCTTTAGTTGTAACTGCTGTAAACTGATTTAATAAAGATGTTACAGCAGGCTGTACCGCTCTAATGATAGGCTGTACCAAAGTAGCTAACGCATTTTTAAGTTTTTCAAGAGCTGATAATATTTTTGAAATATCATTATTTACAGAATCTGAATATCCTGCTAAATTAGTTAAGCCTTCTTGTATATAGCCTTTTAATTTCCGCACAAGAATATATAAAGATTTAATGGATAATCCGTATTTTAATAAGCGTTTAATTCCTTTTTTAACTTCGTCATTGATGTTAGAAAATGCACCAGAAGTTGTCTTAGACATACTCTTTGTCCTGCTTGCAATAGCAGAAAATACAGATTTTACTTTACTTCCTAATTTAATTAAACTTTTTTCCCCTGTTTTAAGCCCCTTAGATAATGATTTACCTATATTAGAGCCTGTTTTTGCACTTTTGCTTTCAGATTTAGTAAATTCTTCTACTCTTGACTTAGATTTTAAGAGCTGACCCTGAGCAGTTTTTAATTGTTTTACCAAGTCTGCGTATTTAGGTGTTTTACTGCCCTCAGTAAATGCTTTACCCTGCTGTACAAGAGCAGACATTTCTCCTTTGGCATCGCCTAAAACCCTTTTAACATTTTGAATTTTTACATTTAATGTTTCCCAAGTAGAACCACTATCTTTACCTAACTGCTTTAATTCTGCCTGTCGATTGTAAAGTTTATCAAGTTCTTTTTCAGCAGTAGCAATCTGCTGTGAAATAGCTGTATATTCCTCTGTAGGAACTTTAGCATTTCCTACTTCATTTAGTTTTTGAGATAACTCAAATACAGTATTTTCCGCTTTTTTAACTGCGGTATTTAGTTCCTGTAATTTAGATGTGCCGTCAGGAATTTCGGAATTAAATTTTTCCATCTCCTGTGAAGCATAATCTATATTTGTAGCTACTTCTTTTACTGCTGTTGCAGTTTTTTCAACTTCTTTTGTGTCAGGTGTCGGTACACTTGATTTTTCAGCAGTAATTGCTGGCTGTGTCTTAGATTTAACAGGAAAAGTATAGGGTTTATATGAATGATATTCAGGACGGTCTCCTATATACTCTGTGCCAGCTGTAGCCCCTTCATTTTTATGGGATATTGCTTTTTTTGCTAATTCAGCAATACGCTCCATTTCTTTTGCAGTTTCATCATACTCTGCGTTTACATCTTTGGCACTATCTGCAATTCCCTCTGTATGTGCTTTAAGTTCTTTAGCTTCATTTGTAGCTTTTTCTACTTGTTTATCTGCTCCGTCAAAAGTTTTATCTAATTTAGTTTTAGATAATTCTTCGACTTCTTTTGTTAATTCGTTAATTTTATCGGTAGCATTAGCAAGTTCTTTTTCCAAATCAGCTACCTGTGGAGTTACTTTTGAACCCACACTATCAAATCCGCCAAGTGTATCTTTTATAGCCTTTTTAAGCTGTACAAGATTTGTCTGTACAGATTTCATATCAAAACTAACGGAAAGTCTTACATCACCGTCAACGGACTGCATAATAGCCACCTCCTGTTTAAATTATTCTGCATTCCACATCGAAAATGCTAATTTATCATCTTCTTGTTTTTGTATATCCTCAGCTCTCCAATTGAAGTATTGAGGATTATTCCTTTTAAATTCTTTTTCGTGCTTTTCTAATTTTTTACCCTTAACAATTTTATCCCTAATATTAACTACTGTAGACAATATGCTTTCACCTATCGAACAATAGTAGCCTATAAAAGTCCACCAATGTAAATAAGGCTCGGAGCGAATTTCTCTCCGAGCCACATTGTTAATAGCGGCACTAATAATTTGAGAATCCTGCTCCCAATCAATTAGTTTATAATTGACCTGCATCCCAACATTTTCTTGACCGCAGTTGAAAAAATCAAACATTTTATTTACAGCTTCTTCAACATTTTCACCTAATTTATTTTCAACATCATCAACAGAGTTAATGCCGTCATAAAAGATAATCAATGCTGAGTATATACGATACTGCTGTGGTAATTCAATGTCCTCTAAAGCACTAAAACAATCTAAAATAGTACGATAATCTCCGTTATTTCGGATTGCGTATTCAGTATCATCTATAATAATACTGTTTGGCAGAGTGTACATTTTATCACCTTATTTTTATTTTGTATATTTAGCTGTATGAGTTTTCATTCTATTCTGAACCTTTTTCATCTCTTTGCCAAGGTTATCAGTATAGAGGTCTGACAATCTATCAATAATAACCTCATATCGCATATAACCATCCAAAGGGTCATACATAGAGCCGTTGCCTGCACAAATCTCACTAACATTACTGTCAAAAATAAAGTCCATAAGCTCTTTCATTTTTGTATCAATGCCTTTGAGCTTTTCGCTAAACATAGAGATTGAGTCGAGTTCATCAGTATCTTCATTTGCAGATTCCTGCAATTCTGTTACCTGTTTTTCACACTCAATAAGTGCAGGGTATGCTTCTGAAAATCTTGAAGCAATGTTGAGGTCAGATGTGTTAAGTTCAAGGATTTTATTGTCATCACCGTTGATACGGAATCTTTTCTTTTCAATTCCTCCGATGTTAATGTCAATAAGATTATCCTTTTTCTTTGTTGTTGCCATTATAATATCCTCCTTAATTTATATTGATTAAACTGTTACATCTTCGGTAAATGTGAAATCATCTGCAAGTTTATCAACCGTACCGAGTGTAATTTTATTACTAAAATATACAGAAATCGGGAAGTTTACATTTGTATCACCGCCGATTGAGTTATAAGTGATTGTACAGCCTGTATGCTTTTCAGCATCATATTTACTGCCTGTGCCTGAAAATGCAGTGATTACATAAATTGTAAAATCGCTAAGTTCGCTAAGTGCATTTCTTCTTCTGATATCATTCAAGAATGCTCCGAGTTTAGAGCCACCAAGAATAAGGTATGGGTCGAAATCCTGCTGAGGCTGTGTTTTATTAAGGTCAGTATAGTTGTTGCCGAGAATATCAGTTGTTGTCGAGATATCGGCATTATATTCAATTGAGCTGTCCTCTGTTCTTGTGCCGAGAATTTCTCTTACAGGAGATTCACTGCCTGTCTGAGTCCATTCAGCTACAGTAATGAGAAGTTTTCTTTCTGCTCTCTGACCGTTTTTAAGGTTAAACTGTGAAATAGCCATAGTATTATTTTCCTTTCGTCTTAATTCCAAATTTTATTTGATTTATCTAAATAGTCAATTCTAATTGACATACTATATCGTGCTAATGAGGGTTTAGTAGAGGTATCAATACCGTCAAGATTAGGATTATCAGTTAATACTCTCATTTCTTCAATACTACACTTATTTCCAAAATCAGGGTAATTCTGAGCATCATTTTGCTCCGTAATCCAATCAATAATTCCTTGAATATCTAATACTTCTTCTACATTCTCATTTTTGTATTCAGGCAGTTTAACAATTGCCTGATATGCAACAGAACGATAATCAATAAGTGTAAATGTAAATCTGCGTAATACACTACCGTCAATATATTTAACATTTAATGATTTATCATTTCCGAGTGTTAATATCTGTTTATTATTGTCTTTAGCTTCGGTAGCGTTAAAGAATAATGGGTTATTTTTGATTTGTGGGCAGTTGATAAGAAAATCTATTACTGCTTGATTTTTGTCAACCATATAATTCTTTAGCCCTCCTTGCTAAAATTTCTTTTACGCCAAGTTCAAATTTTTCAAGCTGTGTCTGCATTGCTACTTTATCCCAATAAGCTGTAGCTAAGGGATGATAAGTTGTAGTGTGCTTATAACTTAAATTAGTGTATTGGTCATACGCATATGTAATACCCTCAGGTCTTAATTCGGATATTTGGTCAGCACCGCCATACCTGATATAATCAGCATAAATTTGAGCAGTTACACTCTTTGAAAGAGGACCCTCCAAATATGGAACCCACGGGTCTATAATCTTAGCGAATAAACTATGAATTTCTATCATAACATCATCAGTAATTAAATTTTCAATTTTAGTCTGTATTCCTTTATTATCAAGGTCAACATCAAATTTAAATACTGACATTTTATTCACCTTTTACATAATAGTGTGGATTACATCTTCCAACACCTATATTTAACGCAGTTTGCTGTATTTCCATACAGCCTTGAAGTTCTTTGTACTTAGCGATTAAATCAGTTGAACGCTTACCTGATTTATATTCATCAATTTCATCTGCAACATTACCTTTAACAATAATATCGCCATTACTCAAAGTGAAATAATTAGCCATTAAATCATTCGGAGTATTAAGCCATTCGTATTTTTCCTTGAATTTATCATTCTGAGGTATTCTACAAATAATATCATTTGTTTCAAGTACGGTATTTCCTACAGATACTTTATCTCCTACATATTTCCAAAAACAATTAGTTAATACAGTACGATACCATTTAATAAGCTGTGTCTGTGGGTCTGTAAACTTATTATATATAGTTAAATCAGTATCCCACCAAATAGGATAACTATTCATTAGGATATACACCTCTATATAAAAGTTTATGACCTAAACTATCTTTAACTCCATTAAGGTATCGCTGAATTGTATTAACTGATTCTGTTTTACATCGTTCAAATGCTTCTGAGGCATTTAGTACATTGTAAGAAATAGATACACCGTCATTTGACTGTGAAGCAATTGCAGATGTTACAGACCCGTCAATGTTTTGACCTAATGAAAATGATTGATTTTGAAGTTGAGCAATAGATATCAGTTTATAGATACATTGTTTAACTATTATAGGAAGAACCGCTTCTTTGTGTAATCTGTTGAATGTGTACCAATCAACTAATACCTCTGCTTCAATTTCAAAATCGTTAAAGGCGGTTTCATCTAAAGTACCTCCCATATTCATATAGTCATCATAAGTTAAATACATTAAATGCACCGCCTTTCATTTTTATTAGTTTTCTTCCTTTGAAGTCTGTGTTTTTCGTGTTGATTTTGATTTAGTTTTAAGAGTTGCAATCTCCTGTTCAAGTGCTTTAATTGTTTTTGTGTGTTCAATAAAAGCCTTACGCAATGCACCTAAATCAGTAGGTACAGCTTCTCTTATAACTTCGCCGTGTTTATCAACAAGATTGTAACCGAGGTCAATATATCTATCAATTTCAGACTCTTTGATAGTGAGAACTACATTTCCTCTTTCTACAGTTACCATTTCCAAAACCTCATTTCATTAAGCGTGAGCAGTAATGTTATACTGAATAGCACCGCTCTTCTTATTAAGGATGAATACATCCTCAAAAGATTCCTCAAAGTAAATGTACTTACCTTCTGAGCCTGCTGACGGTTCATCGAGTTTACTGAATGTGTACGAAACAGGTGTGATTACAGCAATCGGGTGAACGAGGAACATATTAATCTGGTCTGCATCTGCGGCGGCTTTATAGCCTGTAGTAAAGTTATACTTAGTTTTCATAAGTGTAGCAGGAACACCGATAACTTCAACTTCATCAAGTCTATTGACTGTTCTGTTAATCATTGAGTTAGCATCCTGTACATTAAGAGTACGCTCAATCTTCTGTGCGTTTTTAAGCATTGACTTTACTTCATTGGTAACATAAAGGATTCTGCCGTTAGCAGGAACTCTTTCGTTATCCATTTTGAGCATAAGAGCATCAAACTCAGCAAGTACATTATCCGTTGTAAGGACAGTTTTACTTGCGGCTCTTACAGCAGATGTTTCAGGGTCAGTAGTTGTGAGCCAATCTGTATAAATCTTTGATACACAATAAGCATCCATTTCGGGGAACTTCTGCTCCTCATTGAATACTCTTGTGATGTTTGCAATGGATGCTACCATATTGGTCTGGTCAATATCCATTGGATGTACAAGTGTACTCCACTTTCTCTGATTTGTGAGTACCTTTGTCTCCCAAGCATTATCGTAGTTTCTCTGAGCTGTGGCGATTGTGTCACGGTCAGAAGCTACTCGACCTGTTGTCGAAATGCTCGGAATTTCAATTGTTTTCGCATTTACCCAACGATAAACATTATTGTTGGATGTGTTATAGAGAGCACCGAAGTTAAGCGTATATGGAAAAGCCTGTGCCAATGCTCTGCTATATTCTGTAGCGTAGTTAATTGCCTGTGCCATTTTTTAATCTCCTTTTAATTTTTTTTAATCTTTGTGAGGTCTTACTCCTGTGAAATTAAACTTAAAACCGTTTGTATTCGGGTCAGGTGGCGTAGGTCCAGGAGTAGGATTTACAAACTGTGGGTTAGGCTTAGGTGTAGGATTTTCTACTACAAATGCGTCTGCATTTTCTGCTGAATACGCATTTACAAAATCTTCTGCCCCTAAGATTGTATCATTATCCATTTTGAGTTCTTTCGCCATCATTGAATTTACAAAATCTCTTTTTGCGGCTTTGCTTGTGAACTTCTTTGAATTTGCAAAATCCTTTACAGCATACTCATAAGACTGCTTTTCAAGTTTACTTTTATAGGCGGCAATATCGTCCTTATACTTTGTCTGCAAGTCTGATAGATTTGTTGACAAAGTAGTGAGCTTTTCTTTATTATCGCCTGCTTCTTCAAGCTCTTTTCTGATAGTTTTAATATCGCTATCTCTACTCTTGATTGTGCCCTCAAGTGTTTTAATCGTTTCTGCTTTGGATGAAATATCATCATCATACTTTTGCTTAGCTACATATTCACCATTCGCAAGATTGGCAAGTTTAATATTTGCTTCTTTACAGGCTGACTGTAACTGTTCAAAATTCATTGTGCCGTTTTCGGCTTTTTCGAAAAGTGATTTTAAAAATTCCATTGACTATAACTCCTTTACATTCTTAAATCAGTTTAATTTTTAAATCCGCAGTCACTATCTGCGTTGGAATGTGCATTTGTTTATATGCCTTTATGCTCGGCTTTATTTTAAAATTGTATAAAACAATTTTAATTTCATTTATCTTCCAAATCGTGTAATCTATGATTGATTTCTTTGATTTGCTCTTCAATTACTGGCACTCGTTCTGCAAAGTTGTTATGTTTGCGAACTTCTCTTGTTAATTCTTCTATATGTGCCTCTGTAACTTTTTGAGATGTTTTCATATCGGATTGTATCTTATTATTACTTGCAAGATTTGTAAGAATAACTCCGATTAATGCTAATCCTCCTACAATTAAGGATGAAATAATTCCCTCCATATTTAAATATACCTTTCTGTATTGTGATAAGCTACTGCCTGTATAACTACTGCTATACAGGCAGTTTATTAAGGAGGATGGGGCTTATGCTTATACCCTGAAATCCAACAAGAGAGGCGTTCAAAATAAAAAGTTTCTCTCTATAATTATTATATTACTATTTGTATAAAAAGTCAATACTATTTGTATAAAAAGATTATATATCTACCTTTATTTTTCGATAACCTGATATAGCAGTACGGTGTTTCATTAAGTTTAATCCACAAGCATTACTAAAGGATATATACTCATCTGTATAGTGATTTACTTTAGCTTGATATTTCTGTGCCAAAGGCTTATTATCAGCCTTTCTTGCAGATACTTGCCCTATTTTATTTTTACGAATTTGTCTTTCATAGTATCTTTGCATTTGTGTACATTCGTACATAGTCAAATGTTTTCCGTTAGGTAAAGTATAGCCTTTTTCGTTGTCATCTAAGATATCTTGTAACTGTTTATCGGTTAATGTAGGAGGTGTAGAGCCTACAACAATTGAGAATGTAAAATGCCTACAATTCCAAGTGCCGATAGCTCTTTCAAAGCCTTTAAATTTAATACCGTTTACATCTTCAAAATCTTGACCGTTCTGTAATTTATTAAATTCTTTATTTGTAAACTGATGACCTTGTACAGGAGCGTGGTCAGGTGCAGGACAAGCGTGTACAGTAATTTCTACACCGTCTGCTCCAAATTGTTTTCCTGCTTCGGACTGTATATCTTGTGATATATTTTTTATACTCTCTGTAATATCATTCTGTAAAACATTATCAACTTTTTGTATTGTCTTATTTGTTACAATGTTAATTCCACTATTAACTAAATTATTTATTGTGGGCTGTACAACAGTATCAAAATCTAAAGGTGTATTATATGCCTCATACGATTTATTAAGTATATAATTATAGGTTTCTGCAAAAGATAGAGGTTTATCATCTATAATAAATTTAGGGGACTTTATAAATTTATCAATGATTTTTACAGTATCTTTTAAATACTGTTTAGGTATTTTAGATATAGCTTTATTAGCTTTAAACTTTTTATATTTTACATTTTTTAATTCGTATAAACTTTTACTGTATGAGTAAATATCCTCAGCAATAATATTATACAGATTACTAATTAAAGCAATCTGTATAATAGCTGAGCCTGCTATGTAATCATCGATTATTTTTAAATCTTGTGATTGTTTTTCAGGTGTTATTTTTTTGCCGTGTTTAATATCATCAATACAAGCTAATAAAATAGCGAGAATATATAAATTTATATCTCTTTGACTATTTATTACTTTCATAATTAACTTATCAATAGCGTTTTCAGATAACATTATTTATCACCTATGATGTTAGATAGATTTTCTTCCATTGCCTGTTTATTTTCCTGCGATACATTATTAAGAGCTTCTCTTGCCTGTCTTTCAGTTTCACCGAAATACCACATACGGGTTTCAAGTTTACTTGCAAGTCCGTTCTGCATAAGTGTAATTCTTTTACCTAATTCAGTTTCAACATCAACAAGAATACTATCATCCCATTCAAATGAAATATCATATTCGCCAGGAGCAGTAACCTCATACAGAGTACAGTAAATATCCATTACATATACAAGGTCTTTTAATGCGTCCTCTAACGCTTTTTGAATTTCAGCATTAGCTGAATAACTACGCTGTTTAAGGATTTTTAATTCTGTTGCTGTTCTCGCTTCTGCGGCTACATCTGATAATGTACCTCTTGATAATGCACACACATCTTCAATTCTCATAAGAATATTATTTAATCCATTGATAAGTGAAGCATCTCTATATGCAGGATTAAATACTTGATATGTTTCTGAATTACCTAAATCGACTTTACGCATAAGTCTTGCCTGTAGCATATTAGGTATTTCATAAGTATTTTTTTCTTCATCTTCAACTGTATTAAGGGCATCTCTATCAATATCAATAGCTAATTCACCGCCCTGAAATTCCCATAACATTCTTGAATACTGTAAATCAGCCTCTTTTATAAGTTTTACAGCTCTGCTGTAGCCACTAACACCTAAAGGGCTGTGTGCTTCAATTGTATTTGCTTCGGGCATTTTAAAGTATGCAAATAATAAGCGGTCAACATTTCCAATCTGTGTTACAGGCTGTAAATCTGCCCATTCAGGTACTTCTGTAAGGTTAATCTGTTCGCCTAAATCGGAATCAAAATCCGTTGTAGAGGTCTGTGTACGGTTTTCTTTCTTAAATGCAAGATTAGTTACAGTTACCGTATTATTCTGTAATTTATGATACTCCAATCTTGTATATACTGTGCTTTTATCCGTTTTTACTTGTACAAATGCCGCCTCTGTAATTTTACCACTACCGTCAAAAGCAATAGGAAAAAAGTTATCAGCGTGTATATAATCAAATTCGATATCAACATCCTGTCGGATATTATTTTCAGTATTATTAGTATTTTCTCCGTCAGTAGTAATATCAGAAATAACAATATAAGGCTTAATAACTAAGCCGCCTTTAGCAATACCATATTCAAGCTGATTTCTAATTTTATTTTTAACTTTAGCATACTGTGTATTTAGAAATTCAGCTCTTGCAGTATCGCCTAATATAACTTCTTTTGTAATAAATTCAGGTTCATTTGAAATCTGTAAATTACCGTCCTCGTCAACGGCAGGCGGTTCATAATTAGGATTTGCCTCTGTTACAGATTCTGTTGGTGTTGTGATTTCCGACTTCATTTCAATTGTTGCCATTCTTGCTTTTTCACTTGCAATAAATGCAGGAAGTCCTAAAGATGTTACTTTTACAGGGTCGGCAAAAGTAGGCTCTTGTAGCCACGGTGAATTATCTTCATACATAAGTGACCACAATTCAATAGCATTTGCCATTTTACTTGAAATTATAGGTTCAATATGTAATGTTTTCTGAATAGTATTAACACCTATCATTTTCCTTAACAACTCCTTTAATTTGCTCCAAATTGAAGAGAACATTATTTACCTCTCCTTTTATAGTATTTTTCCATAGCATATCTAACCGCATCTATAGAATGGTTATCTTCATCAGGATATGCGGAAATAAAATTACCGTCTTTATCCTGTTCGTATTCATAATTGATAAACTCATCATAAGTATAAGGGCATTGTCTGCGGTCAATATAGATATGATTTAAACCTTGTAGCCATTTAATGCCATATCTGACACTATCGGGACCCTTTTCAGCTCCTCGAATAAAAGCTCCATAGGCTCTAAAGTCTGCGACTGATTTTTCTTCCGCACTATCTGCCGTAACTAACTGTTGTTTATCAATTAGTTTTTTATCTTCATAAAGTATATCAAATACTTCTTTATTTCTTGTTTTTACTGTATTATATTCTTTAAATATATATAAATCTAAATGCTTTCTATCAAAATGACATTTTACAAATCTGAATGGGTCACGAGCAAAGCCCCAGTCAATTCCACAATAGATATGGTCAAAGGTTTCATATAAGGGCTTTGCGATTACTCTATCGCCTGTATGTATTTCTATAATTTGAGACATATCTAAATCAGAAGCGTTCTTAAATACATCTCCGCCTGTGCCTGTAGCAATACCTAAATATTCGTGATTATAAGCAGTTTCGTTAATAGATTTTAATTCCTCTGCCTCTTCAATAAACTGTTCTCCAAGCCATTCAACAGGAACATCAAGATATGTATTTCTAACAACTAATGTATTTCGTTTTACTCTGCCGTCTGTTTCTGCACGGTCTGCGTACTCATTTGCCCAGTTATTACGGCTAATAGGTGGGTTGAATGTACGAAAATCCCAAAACATATTACCGCCACGCATTGTAGACTGTAAAACCTTTCTGAGTGTTGCCTCTCCTGCGTACTGGTCAAGTTCCTCCCACCAAGTAATAGCGATATATCCAAATGGTAATTTAATAGATTTAACCTTGTTAGGGTCATCCATACCCATAAAAATAATCTGTTGTCCTGTAGGTTTAAATATAATAGGATTTGAGTATGACTTTGGTATTATAAAATAATCCTGTAAATTTAAAGTATATATAGCCCATTCAATCTGTGACCTTGTAGATTTTTGAATTGTATTACCTACTTGTCTGAATACTACTGCGTGGGCATCATTAAAGTTTATAATTAGTAATATAATCATAAGACCTACAAAAGATGATTTTGTGCTACCTCGACCGCCTGCAAGTGTATAGTGTGTATGCTTATGCTGAAATATATCCTTATATACAGATTTAAACCTTGATATAGCTATATCAGCTACATTTATATTCAGATTCAAGCATTTATCCTCCTTTTAGGATTGCCCGACTGCATTTTAACAATCGGGCAATATAAAATATTAGTATTTAAGATATTTACTATCTACAAATATAATACCGTTATTTTTTTGGTGTATTAGCTAAGTGCTTTTTTAGCATTGGCGATTTTTTTATCTTTAGCCCAATTGCAATTATTGATAAGGTGATAAATCACATTGATTGTTTTTTCGTCTACAATGCCGTTAGCTGTGACCTTACCTGCTCTCTGTGCCTCTTTAACAGCCTTTAAAGTGCCGTCACCAAAACCATTCGAGTTGTCAACCTTTGTCTTGATGATACCCATATTATAGAGTGTAATCAACTGTTTCTTGAATGCAAGTGTCGCTGTATTGTGTGAACCGTATTTAATCATTTCTTCCTTCACTCCTGAATTTGATTTTTTAACGATATTTTTGTTGATAATAACATCCGTGTCAACATTACCGCTGATACCGCTGATTCTGCCATTATCAGCATTCTGCCATATATCACAAGACTTTGACGGATTAGATGACCACTGTGCAAGCCAAATACTGTACTTGTTCCTGAGCCTCTCATAATCAATATAATTGTTGAGCCAGTTAAGATTGCTGTACACACCTGCACGATATCCACCTGATTTGATAGCTTCGCAAAATGCAATAGCAATATTTGTCAGAGCAGACATACCGAGCCTTGTCTGACCGCTCTCCTCGAGGTCATAATATACAGGTAATTCAAGTGTTTTACCTTTAATGCACGCAAGGCATACCTTAGCCTCCTGCTTTGCTTCTGCAACAGAATAAGCATATGAGTACCAGTACACACCGACTGCAAGACCTGCCTTTTTAGCGTTCTTGTAATGTGTTTCAAACTCAGAGTCTTTCTGATAGGTTTCTTTACCGAATCCTGCACGGATAATTACGGCGTCAATACCACTGTTCTTGACTTTGTTGTAGTCAACTCCCGTCTGACAGTAGCTGACATCAATAGCAGTAACTTTCATTGTTATTCCCCTACTTTCTCATAAGTTTTATTAAAAATATCAGGTTTACAAGGAATATTGCTCTCCTCTTAAACCTGTAATGATATAATCCCCAACACTTGCGTGCATATCGCCTTCAAGTGTATGGATAATCATTTCTTTGTCAGTCTGATATGCTTCAATTACAATTGGTTTTTTTACGATATTTAGCCATAATAAAATCACTTGCCTTTCTTGCTTTTGTTATACTGACTTGTTGAGATTCCGAGAAGCACACCTAAAAATGTACTGATAGCTGTAATAGTACCAATTACCTGTTCAGCGTATGGAAATCCCCAAATGCCTGATAATGTGAAATAAAGTGTACCGATTGCAGGAAGTGCAATCATTGTTACCCATTTCAATACTGTATATACTTTATCATTGATTTTCATAATTTATTCACCTCTTTTCATTATATAATAGGTTCATCAACGGTTGGATTATCACCCCACACAGCCATAACAGCGTTGTAGTATTCATCGGGGAGCAAATTGCGAATAAGTTGTCTGCCACTCTCAGAGTTCATATATGCATTGCGGATGTTTACGCCAACCTGCATTTCTTCACCGTTAAAGGTTAAAAACTGCTGTCTGAGTACCGACACGCTGTCCTTTGTTAGCATATCAAGTGTGATTTTTTCTTTAAGTTCCATTTTCAAATTCTCCTTTATTTGATTTTGTACAAGCAAATCACATTAATTTGCTCGCCGTCTGCGAATGTATATGCGGTCTTATCCTGAGTCGAAAACTGTAGCCAAGTGTTATTTTTCGGAATGGCAAATTTAAAAATCTTGCCGAGGTTTGAAATGCCGACACAAAAAACATTATCCACAGCAATGCACTTGTACGGTAAATCAATCAGCGGATATGTACTGTTTGCTCCAATCGTAACAGCATTCATTTTGACGGTTGCACTGACAATTACAACATCACCAATCGTCTTATATGTACAGCTTGCACTTTTGATTTTATTCGCAATGGTTGAGTACGGCGTAAGCTTTGATGTACCGCTTTCAATATTGGATGAATCATATTTTAAACTAATAGCTGATAATAGACTATTCCTAATGCCATTAATTGTATCACTTGTATAATAATTATTTTCAAGATTTGTATTAATATTTGTAATGTCAGTAGATAATTGAGATATATTACTATTAATAGTAGTTATATCTGTAGTATTAGCTTTATTTTCTAATAATTCATCTATTTCGTTATAATCATAAAAATAACTATATAAATACTTTAATGATGGATATTTTAATGTATTAGTATTATCATTAATTGATTTATCAATTGCTTTATTTATATTATCCTCTTTATTAGGTATTGTAATAAAAGTATTATCGTTTTCGGTAATGACCTTTATAGGGTCTTTAGTGCCTGACTTAAAATATAAAGCTGTGCCGTCTGTACTGCTTGTATCGCCACTTGTAACACTTGCAAATTCATTTGGTAATAAATTATTTTTATCTGCTGTGTACTGTTCAAAAGTGCCGTATCTCTGTTGCATACGCTTTTTATCAATTGCCATTTTTGTCATCTCCTAATCCATCGCTAAATTGACCGCCGCTTATAATTGTAGCGACTGTATATGATTTTATTTCTTTTAATTCTGATATAATCTGTTCATATACCGTTGGTGTCGGGTCTGTCGGTGTTTCCCCTTCGGTATATCCTGATTCTGCAACTTTAAAACTTGCAGTAACGGCAGTATGCAGATTATCGCAAAATGCTGATACTTTAATAACTGCATTAGGTTTTAACAATTCCCACGGGATTAAACAATTGTTATTATCATCTAATAATACTGTATATGTGCCTATGTTATCAGCTTTAAATATAGCCGTTATAGAATTATTCCAATCATCTGAGAGTAAATTAAAATGAGCTTGTAAATAATTCTTGCTATCGCTTGCAATAATCTCAGCTTTATTTACAAGTGTTATATTTTGATGTCTTAAATTAAATTTAAGTGTCAACATTTATATTATCCTCACTTGTATTATCATTTTTATCATTATCATCCCATATAATATTTACATTTAAAGAATTATCTGCAAATATTTGTTTTGCCTGTTTTGTTTTAATTTCAGGGTCAATAATCCTTTTCGCAAGCTCCTGAGCCGCTCTTGTACGCTCTGCAAGAGGAGCATCCAACTGAAATTGGTCTTTTATATTTCCCCTCATTACATCTGAGAAATAGGATAATATTTCTGTTGCATTTGCTATTGTTTTTTCTCTCATTAGGTTTATTCTATAGTTTATTTCTTCGTCTATATAAGGTTTATTCAGAAGTTCATTAGCATATGTTTTTGGAGCTTTATTCTTATAACCTGCCTTTTCAACCGCACTTATAAGCGGCTCACCTTCAAGATATAAAGTTATAAATTTTTCTTCCCTTAAAGTGAGCGGATGACCTGTATATGTAGTTACTCCTTTACGCTTCTTATAGCTATCACGCTTTGAGCCTTTGAGCATTTGTATAATCTCCTTTCAATTAAAGTTATACATTTTGTATATTTATATTATACTATATGTTTTAAAATATTACAAGTGTTTTGCACATAAAAAAAACACCTACTACAAAATAAATTGCAGTAGGTGTAAAAGGTGGGCTTATTTATACAGGTATATTATAATCGGATATAGTTTCTAATAATATACAATAACATACACTATTCTTATTATATAGGTCGGTATTTTGCATAGGTGTATAATCATCTGATTTTATGCACTCTAAAATCTGTTTAAATGTATCTTTATTAAAATATCGAACATTGCCACATTTCATTTTTACACGGACTTTTATTTCCCTATATAATAAATCAAATTCAAATCCTTTTAACATTGATTTATACCTCCATTTCATTTGCTTCTATTTTTGTCCAGAATATCTTTTTGCCGATGTCGTGTATATCATAATATCGCTTACAATCTGTAAATTTTGCATTTTTTACGGTTGAAACGGCTATTCGGTCGCCTCCTACCCATCCCCATAAATACCATTTTTGAATTGTGCCATCTTTTTCTTTCGTATAAAGCGTTTTAGTATTCATTATTATACACTCCTTTTCAATTCTTTAATTACTCTCTTCAACGCAAATTTTGCGTTGTCGGTCAACTGGCGTTGCCATACGCCATTGGAAGGCGACCACCTGAAACCGTTTTGTTTCAAAACTGTTCTTGTGTCTGCGTCGGGCTTGCCGTCAAATCTAAGCTGTAAACGCATAATTTCAGCATTTTCAATAACCTCAAATAAATCTGTCTTGTATTCGTCTTTCGACTGTTCTGTGGCTGTTTCTGCCGCTTCTTTCAGCCTTTCAAGCTGTTTAATTCTCGCTTTTGTATTTCTGATTTTGGCGTTGTTGTTTGTCAACGCATATGGCGGAAATGGTACGCCGTCAAAACTTTCTTTGATAGCCTTGTCAAGCTCTGCGGCTCTTTCATCTGTATAATCTTTATAGCCTTTCATTGTTTTGTGCTTACGATAATAGGCGTTTGTAGCTTTCATTTCTGTCTGCAATGCTTCGGCTTTTGCAAGTTTATTCCGCAACCGCTCTATGGCATCCGCGTCACCCGATTTAATGATATTTGTACCTCTTAACAGCCCTTTGATTTTTTCGGGTATCTTCTGAATTTCATCATATAACTGATAGTGCTTATCTTGTGCGGCATTCTGCTGTTCTTTCTTTCTTACGGGAAAATTACTACCACCGCTAATCATCACGGACGGACACATCATTTCAATTTTGAACTGCTTGTTATACCATTCAGCAAGGCGACGGGCGTATCTGTCTGCCATTATCGCCCCTTTTTCTTTCAAGTCGTCGGGTAACTTATCAACAAGGCTGTAACATTTATCAACCTGACTCCTGTATAATCCTGTTTCTTCGCCTTTTTTGTAGTCTCTAAAAGACCAATATTCACGAGCGTGTCTTGCGTCCGTTTCGTTAATTTCATAGTATTTCATTTCAAATTCCACCTTTTAAAATTTTTATTTTGTAACCTCTCTTGATTACAAATATAGTATAACATATTCAAATTATTTTGTCAATAAGTTTTTTGAAATTTTTTTTAGAAAATCAAAATAAATTTACAAAAAGCAAATAGTGCATTATAAAATATAATGCCTCCCGATATAACTTTTAAAATCAATGCTACTAACTGAATATTACTCATTTTCTTGTTTTTACGGCGATTCATTCTGATTCTCTCCTGCTCTTGCTTGCTCCTGCTATTTATAAAATAGGATAGTGGCGTGCGGTGTGTATGTTTTAAAACTAATCTATATTATACACCCCGCACGCTTATATACCTATATTATCCTATTATACTCAAAATATTCTATGCAATAATTGAACAATGTTCATCATCAACGATATCGTAAAAGTCCTCAGTATAATTGCCCTCAGCTTTGTCTTTCTCTTCATACTTTTCAATCGCTTTGACTGCATCTTCATAAGTCCGAAAATACTCAATGAAATCCCCTGTTTCTTTACAAGCTGTCCAATAGTTTTTCATACCATTTTCTACCATTCCTTTTCTTCGCATACAATATATAAGTGCCTGCTCTGCGGCATCCACTATTTTATCTAATTCCTTTTCAGGAATAATATTCATATATTTATTTCTTGCACAATCATTAATATACGCATTCATTTTAATTTTGTACTCATCCAATGTATCAGCAGTAATTTTGCATCCATTACGGAAAATATCGTACACTGCTATTTTACAGAAGTCATCTTGTGTATAGTTTTCTGTTTCAATTAACTGTTCTTCAATTAATCCGCTTTTTGGATTTGGAAAAATTGCGTATATTTTCATATTAAGTCCACCTCTTTTAATAATTCCGCTGTTTCTAATTCCAATTCATAATCCGTTATTTTATTTAAATAAGATGTAAAATCACGCAAATAAATAATAGCATCCTCGCTCAATCCACATTGATAATTATTTATATATTTATATATAAGTTTCTTTAATACGAAAGTTTCTTTTATACTAAATTTATATATAATATATATTTCCCTATTGGATTCATTTAGACTACTCCAATCAAGATTTGATATACCATCATTTCTATTCATATCGGTATAATTTGTAATTATATCATATAATTTAAGTATTTTATTTTTAGATTCTGTTTTCATAAATAATTCCACCTTTTAAAATTTTTATTTTGTAACCTCTCTTGATTACAATTATAATATAACACA
>OLYJ01000030.1_pt1 | contig 66900 bp, 75 predicted proteins | sample 1674121 | NCBI WGS metagenome assembly OLYJ01 (sample SAMEA103958146, study PRJEB25191) | human gut metagenome | reverse complement strand
GGATGCCTGTGCCGCGGCGGTAAGTGCGGCCTTGTCTCCATCACACTCACACCAAAACCATCATGATATTCTTGAATTAGGATATAATTATTATATTTGCGATATGATAATCAAATCGTTTAAAATACTTGATCAATACTTTCTTCGGTTCTACAGGTCTATTATGTCTAAGAATGGAAAGAGGAGGAAGCATACGATCGTGGACAAGAATGATATTCTCGAATGTCAGTCCTTGATATGGAAGGTCATACGTGATAAGTACTTAGATAATGAGGGTGGGGTTTATATAAATAACATCGGTTATCTATGTCATAAGATTAATCCTAACCGCAAGATATATCTGAATAAACTTACCGGGACTATAAACAGGCGTGGGACAGGTGGATATTCTTACGTCCATACGTGTATGGATTTTATGCCCAGGAATAAGTATTTTCATTTATATATCTCTCCGGCATTAAACAAGGAGTGTAGGATGGCTATGGAGTCTGGAAGGAGATATAAGTTCTTGTACCGGGAAGTTGAATCGGAAAGTAAGGTATTTGGAGTTAAATGGGTTTATAAACTGTAGAAGTTTTTGTGATCCAGTTAGCTCGTGAGGGTAGACTGGATTTTTTTTGTATCACGGATTCAAATACATATCTTTGTGCAAAAGACTTGAATATGACAATAAAAGGCTTATTGGCCGAGATCAAGGCCGATTTACATAAATATGACGATAGCGGAGCTATAGACACCTCGTCTGTTTATAGGTGGGCTGAGATCGCATTAAAAAGGTTTGGAGGTGTTATAGCCGTTATGTCCGAGGCGGTTGTAAAGACCAGCAACAAGCAGGCGGTATTACCTTCCGATTTCTTCGACATGCTTGACGCCTATAGGTGTGAGCCTCTTGTCTGTGAGATTCCGGGGGGAGACAAGGCTAAGGCTGACCTCCAACACGAGATCGGCTGGGTCGAGCGCACCGAACGCGGCTTCCGTTGGAACTCCTGCACGGAGTGCTGTAAGGAGGAGTTTGAGAGGACGATCACGGAGAAGATATATATCGGGTCTCACGAGGTTCGATTTCATTACCATCATCCCGTAAGATTGTCTATAGGTCGTGGGTTGAGGCGTGATTGCGCCGCCGATAAGTATCGGGATAAATACAGTTGGGATAATTATGATATAACTATATCCGGCAATACTATGTATACCGGGTTTGATGGATTTATTTACATCATATATCGTGCTACACCCAAGGATGATGACGGTCTCCCGTATATACCTGAAACGGCGTTAGGTTATCTTGAGGATTATGTCGAGACGTATATCAAGATGAAGATCTTCGAGAACGCCGCCGTTAACGGTTTGATACAAGGGGCTGGTGATGCTTATAAACTATACGCCCAGCAGGAGCCGGGTAAGTTCGCTAGGGCCATGAAAGAGCTTAAGATGTCGATGATTACCTTGAATGATTACCGGGAGCTGGCTGAGGATAATAGGAGGAGGATGCTGTCTTATGAGCGTATGTGGCCCAACGCTTTTGATAAGTATATTAAACTTATTTAACAAAATACGATGATATGGCTGATTGGATACATTTAGATAAGACAAGTGGTACCGGTCCTGCTGAGGTTAGGGTTACCGCTGATATCAATGAGACTGGAGAGATACGTCAGGCTACGTACAAGGTTATAAAAGAAGGCACCAAGGAGGAGAAGACGTTCGTGTGCAGACAGGAGTCGGTCCCGGTGGTTATTATCCCGGAGTTCGACTACCTAGTGCTTAGGTATATCTGGGCTGACGAGGACGGCATTGACTTTGACACGGCTACCGGTTTCGATAACACCGGCCTCCCGGATGTTGACGGCAAGCTGGTTGGTTGGAGTAAACAGTACCAGACCACGCAGGAACGGGTAGGTGATTATCTCATCCATGGTGGTGATAACATGGAATCGGGTAATGAGGCAGCTTTGATCCAGATGGGACCGTTGTTGGATGGTGATAATTATGATAAATTACCTCTTGAGATCAGATGCAGTATATACGGTAACTGGTATGGTGGTCGTGAGAAAGGTAATATCACTATCAAATTCACGGCATATAAGGGCGGTTCTATGGAGAAACGTGGATATGATTTTGTCAATATCGGAGGCGAGGAGGTTTATACCGGTGATGCCCCGACCAATGTATCCGCCCACGGAGAGGATAATTGGCAGGATATAAGAGCCTCGTATTCTAAGGTGGGCACGATGATTTATAACAAGGAATCTCGTGACTGTATTGTAAGAATAGGTGAGTGATTGTTCTTTTTCATAATACAAATATCTATCAGCTCTCTCGTCCGTGAGGATGGGGGAGTTTTTTGTTTTTTTAGTCCTTTACTTATGACATGTTTGATCTTTTATTGCGTGGGAATAATCTAGCTTTGCCGAAAACTAGCATTATGATCGCATTAAATGATGTCAATAACGAACTCCATGTCCGGTTGTATATATTGGAGGTGTTCAAGGATTATGTTCGGGATGATGATTTCGACGAGCTTTTAGATAAGGCATTGGATTTTGTCATGGAAGGCGTTTCTATGCCTAAGGTGCCGGTAAAAGATACTACTATGAGCGATATATCAAGAAGTATTATCGCCTTGACCACAGGTATAGGGTTTGATGGTAAGATAAACAAAAGTCCTCTGGAATTGGCTTATGACAGATGTAGGATGAGATATGTTTTCGATCCTCGGAATCGTGACATACATGGCGTTGTCGTTGGTTATTCCAATGATTTCAATAGTCTGGTGGCCGTGTGCGACGAGGGATCGAAGAGAGGAATAGACAAAGGATCTACCGATTTTGTGGATGTCAATGAAAGATACGTGACTAACGGGTTCTTCTACATATCCGTAGAGGACGCCGATAAGCAATCAAGCTACATGGGGAAAAATCCATAATTATTATGTTTTTGTATTTTCATTAGAGGTAAACGTTGCAAAGTGTTTAGATTTTCCTTCTGGCTTGTGAGAGTCAGAAGGATTTTCTATTTTTGTGCGATTTGAATGTTTTGCATAATACGTACGGTTTGTTAGAATCCGCCACATAAGTGATTATCTGGCGGATTTATTATATTTGCGAAAAAGATAAGATCGTGCAAAATAACTCTAACATAGCGGTTCCCGATTCCGGGATGAACAGGGATAAGCATCCACAGGACCTATCCCCGTCTGAGTACAGTTTCGCCTTGAACGCTACCATAGAGGGTGACGATGGGAGTCAGATTAAGATTCAGAACGAGCCTAGCACCCTTTTATGCAAGCGATTCGATGGCTATAAGGTTATTGGGTATAAGAATGATATAGCTGGTGATAATACTTATTTCTTTCTCGTGAATCCTGATAACAATACCTCTAAGATCACGTTCATGAGGTCATTGGATTATGTCAAGACCGTAGAGGATCAATTAGCAGGATCAGGGAAAGATATTCATCGTATCCTTGGCGAGAGACTTGAGGAGTCGGATGGTCGTTTCGATGAGATATGTGATTTGATGGAGGTGTTGATAGAGGATGGGACCGATGACCCTTGTCTTAACTTCTCCATTCATCACCCGATTTTCGATATAGAGATCAAGGATGAGAAATGTGGGAAGGTGATATACTGGACCGATGGATATAATCCCCAGCGATATGTTATGGTCGATAAGGCTCTTAATCCGGATGATGATGGTGACTTTTGGTATCATTACCATGGGTATAAGACATGTGGGGATGACAAGCCAATAGAGAGGTGTAGGCTGGCCTGCGAGAAGCTGCTGGTGTTCCCGTTGCTGACGGCCCCGTGCGTGGAGCCTGAGGTCGTGGAGTTCGGGGGAAGCCTGCGTGCCGGGACCTACCAGTTCTGCGTGGCGTTGTGCGATGAGTTCGGGATTGAGAAGACCGGATATTGCTCATTGACCAACCCAATCATGTTATTCGATCGTCAAGATATGGTTATCCGCGATGGTTTATGGGGTAAGTCAACCAACATGGGTATCCGCCTTACCGTGTCTAATATAGATAAGCAGGTATCTCATTATAAGATAGGCGTTATACAGAACACGGTTGGGTTTAATGGTGAGCAAAGCCCGGTTCTTGAGTATTTCATAGAAGGTATACATCCGATAACGGAAAGGACCATCTATTACCTTACGGATCAGTATAGCGAGCGTACGACCATGGAGAAGTTATCCAAGGAAATACCGGTATATAAGACAGCCAGAGGCATGACGTCTGTCGGGAATCGTCTTCTTCAATACGGCTTGACCGTGGAGAATGAATGGAATCTTCAACCGGTCGTTAATTTCTTGGGTCATTTCGTTAAATGGCAGACATCGATAGCCACGGAGAATCTGTATAAAGACGGTGTGGCTTGCTCTAAATACGCCTCTTTCATGCGTGACGAGGTATATCCGTTGGGTATAAGATTCTTTACCAATACGGGATACAGGACAGCTAGATTCCCGCTTATCCCTCGTCCGGCCACAAGGGAGGAGATGGAGGTTATCGTTGATGAGGACGGTAACTCTGACGACCTGTCGGCTGCGTCGGTGCTGGAGAACAACCCGCAGTGCGCCGGGAACAGCCGCCGTCATCTTTGGCAGTTTAAGAATACGGCAAAGATCATAAACGACCCGTCTTGGGGATTTGATGATTTTGGAGGAGAATGCAAGAATCAGCTAGATGTCAAGCAACTCGGATATGTAGAGCAGGAATATGCCACGGTAGGAGAGACCCAATTCGTTATCAATACGATGGGGAAAAATGTTACGGTAGATGATGCTATTGATTATATCGCTGATAATATAGAGAACCTGTGTGATATCATAGAATCTAATGTAGGTATTACTGACGAGTTATGCGCTGCTATATCATTGCCAGAGGATCAAGACGGTATAAAGGCTCCCGATTTCCCTAGTGGATGTGATGATATCGAGAGGATAGAGACCAGGACTATATTGGATAAAAACTCTTTGGTGGATTCTAGGATTGATTTTACATATAAGCTGGCTAGTGATTATACGGAGACCGAGCCTACCACCTTAATACAAAGTAACGCCGAGTCACAAAGGAAATTCTCTGTATTGTGTGATTTCGATAATTACTCTAGTGGAGGTAAGAATATCATAGATCTGGTTCAGGAATGGCTGGATGGTCAGGATGAGGATAAATTCCCGTCTGATATAGACTCCTCCGCCTTGGTCTTGTGTCAGGATATGTCTAATGTCCGGCAGTTATATGATGAGGGTATATGTACTAATGGGTGTTCGGTAGGTGATCCTCACGTGAATCCTACTATTAACGATGTTCAACTTCCTACATTCCAAGGGGGTAGGTCATGGGGTAAGTGCACATATTTGTATCAATATCCCGGATGGGAAGGAAATAAGCATACGGAGACGATGCTTGATCAGTTAATGGATACGATGGAGGCTTATTTCCCCCAATATGAGAGTCAGTTTGGTATCGAGAACGCCATGTGTCTTTTTGGCGATGGTGATAATTCTAAGTTTAATACCGGTATAACTACTGACTGGGAAGGTCGTATGTCTATGCAGAATGATATTGACGCCAAGACCAATTGGTTCGGTAGAAGCAACTTGACTTATTTCAAGTTCTATCCACATGTATCCTCATACGCCAGATGGGTGGAGTTGGATTACGAGAAATACATAAGTGGTTTATCCGATCCTGATAACGGTATTATGTACATAGAGATGATGGGTAACTATAATTATCCGATCGGCGACTCATCATCATACAATAAGGTTCGTATAACGTTTTTCTCGGACAAGGAAGGTACCGTGGCTCCTAATCCTTTGGCTAATGATGCCAAGAAAGGTGTTATAGTGAATTACGTGGATCATAAGATATTTATGATGCCAAAGTACTTGTTCTGGAATGATGACAAGACTACTTTCCATAAGATATATGTTTGCATCGAGCCTGCGGTATGCGTGTTCTTCACCGGTTTCGCCATGAGGCAGGATATGAAGGAGCTTGCCGGATTCTATACGGCCGGCACCGCCATCTTCCCCGCCCCGTTCTGTTTTGGCGTTCGGCCACTGGAGGTGAAATACGTATTCTTCTTTACGAAAGAATTGAAATTAAGAAGATTTGTTACCTATGAGGCGAAATGTATCTCATGTGGAGATAAACCCGCTGATTGCGCTCCCAGACCATATCAGTACGGTGATTTCGGATATTGGGAGTCTGCCAATAAGTATCCGGCTAATTTTGAGTTGTATGATTCAAGCAAGATCGGGATATCATCGGGAGGATCAAAGAGGAAGGACATAATAGATTCTTTGACGAAATACTATGGGTCTCCTAAATCAGTTGGGGGTAAGTCTTATTTCACCGGTAATGGGGATAACGCTGAGTACCCCAATACGTCAACCACGTTTTGTCAGAGACCTATACGTCATTACAAGTTTCCGGATAACTCTGTCGCTCCTTTCATGGGTAATCCGTCTCAACTGACCGGTCAATATGGAGTTGACTCCTATATTTATCCTATGGGGGTGATGCTTGATGACGATATCGTTAATGAGTTTCTGGATATAGCGGTAGAGAACGGTCTTATAGATAAGGCTAGAAGAGATTCTATAATAGGATATGAGTTGTATAGGGGCGATAGGACGTTGGATAAGAGCGTTATCGGGACCGGTCTGGCTTATGATATGTTTAAGTACGATGATCCCGACGGATCGGCTAACCTTTATCCTAATTACCCTTACAACGATTTGTCTGATGATATGTATATCTATAAGGATATTAATCGTGAGAAATTTATAACGCATCCGTTTAACAGGAAGGGTAATATCTGGTATTCATTCTTAAGCCCTGATATTGCCTTTAACAAGCCTGACGCTCCCACCGAGTGCCTTGTTGATGGTTATCAATTAGGTAAATCCTCCGGTATATTCAGGGAGGTGGAGGATCACCCTAAATGGACGATATTAGGGAGTAAGGCTTACAGTATGGCAACGTCATTGGCTACGGTGGAGGCTATGGCTAATTTAATATCCGCTATAGCTGAGTATACATATCAGTCGGCTTCACAGCAATATGTCGGTGGAGGCGTGTTCTTTTTAGCCAACCCTGTCGGCATAGCGCTGACGGCTATCCGTCTGGCTACGGGTATCGCCAAGGCCACAGCCCAGTCCGTGGTGGATATAGGCAAGTATAGGTATCAGTGGTTAACGGCATTGATAGATAGGGGACCTAGACGGAACTATGCTTATTACTATACTTCTGTCGCTCATTATAATTTATTTTACCAAAAAATAGGGGCGTCGGAGCTACGTGGATTGTCAACGGCTAAATATATCAAGAGCGGGTTATATCCGGTAACAGATATCTCTTCGCAAGGGGAGACCGTAGGCGGTAAGCCTATTATCATAAACAACCTCGATCGTGAGCATTCATTGTTCATGTCATTTGGTATGGATAAGTATATGCTTGAATATCCGGAGTTGGTTTCAAGTTACGATACCAGCCGTATTCAGGATGAGTGTAATATTCGTAACGATGAGGTGGCTGGTATGACGCCTCATTTTATGACACGTGAATCTTTCGTATCCTGCCCCTATATGAGGATAAAGAAATATTCTCCGGCTCAATACGGGCAGATAGAGGATATCAGGTGGGTATCGTTAGGTGGTTGCGGGTTGATGGATAAGGATAAGCGTAAACCTGTTTTTGGAGGTGATGTATTTATATCAAGATTCTCGCTTAAGAGGAAGATGCCTATGTTTTATTTGACTCAGTTTGGTCAGGGGGACATGATACCATTCCCTTATTACGATTATCGAAACATCGGGTATCCCCGTTATTTCGTCAATTACGATACTGGGGAGGATTATCTTAATAAGACCGATACGGATACCGGATCGCCATACTCTTTCCCTAGCCGGAAGAGCGCTTATGAGATGGTTTGCAAGACCGGAGATATGTATCTTAGCGGTCGTTTCTTCCTATATTTCTATGGCATACCTCAGTTTCTTGTGGAGTCTGAGATCAATTGCAATTTCCGTATAGCCGGCCCTGAGCCTTACGAGGGGTTCTATCCGGAGGTGGGGGATTATATATCATGGACTCAGGAGCGTAATGTCCCTATATCAAGGAGTAATGTGTTTAAGATGAGTCCTGTGTATAAGAATCGATTTACGTTAGGTGGCAGGTCATTACCAGAGACGTATGATAGCAATTTTTGGGACTGCGCTTACCAAAGACCCAACGGCGTCATATGGAGCACCGCCGACGTGTCGGAGAACGGCATGACCGATCCTTGGCTGTCGTACAAGCCTATGGATTACCATGAGTTCAAGACCTCGTTCGGAAAGCTTATAAGCATGAAGGGAATAGAGTCGGATCAAATACTAGCTCGCTTCGAGAATCAGGTAGGACTATATAACGCTATAGACGTGCTGGCAGAAAGAATATCCCCGGAGAATAGCGAGCTAGGGACAGGTGGGCTTTTCGCCTCTCGTGGCATTGAGTATAATAATACGACGTTAGGATATTCCGGGGCCCAGAGTCGGGATATGATCAGTTGCGAGTTTGGGCATTTTTGGGTCGATTTAAGGCGTGGTCAGGTGTTTAAGGTAGATTCTAATGGTAGGAATCTTACGGAGGTCACACCGGGGCTTAGAAACTGGTTTAAGGAGCATCTTCAGATGAAGATCATCCGTAGCCGGATATATAACGCTGATACGGACGCTGAGTTGTCTTATTATGATATTGATAACAAGTTTTTTGGTATAGGGTTGTCCATGGGTTGGGATAATAGGTTTAAGAGGGTTCTGATAACCAAGAAAGATTATATACCGGTAGGGAATCCGAGCGAGTACCAATTCCGTGGCGGCCGGTTCTACAGGAACGGACAGGCGGTGGAGTTGCAGGACACCAGCCATTTCACGGACGTCTCGTTCACCGTTGGGTATAACTGCCTGAAGGGTGAGTGGAAATCATATTTATCCTACACCCCTGATTATTATATCGAGCACCAGCATTATTTCCAGTCCGGAAAGAACTACTCAAGTGAAAGTCAGGAGATAGGTTTATGGTCTCATGGTTTGACCAACCAATCGTATCAAGTATTTTATGGTAAGCTATATCCGTTTGTTATAGAGGTTCCGGTACGTGAGCAGTACGTGAATAAGATCCTCACCAACTACCAATATCGGATGGATGCCAGAAGATATCAGGATGAGGTTAATTACCAAATTCTTAGGACTACTGGATTTAATAAGGCATGGTTTTATAATGATACCAACAACAGCGGTGAGCTTCGGATGGTTATCGCCGACAAGAACGATATGAGCCAGCGGTTAAGGTATCCTGTAACCAATGACGATAGCCGTGAGATACTGGTGACGGAGGTTGATCAGAAGATAAATATAAATGACTATTTTAACGAGGTCAAAGACGATACGAACAATCTTCCGATATGGGTTAAGGATGTGAATGACATTGACCGTAAGATCGACCCCATGGCTGTCGATTATCATCGGAGGTGGCGGGATCGTCTTCGTGGCGATTGGTTCTTGGCTAGGTTCGTGAATGACATTGAGAGCCGGTTCAAGATGATAGTACGTTGGTTTAGCAACGATGAGAAAGTTTATTGAGGTGATTATATACCTTTAAATATTTGATGTTATGGCAGCAGGGAAAACTAGCCGTAAAAAGAAGGGCAAATGCCCGAAATCAGGATGTATCAAGAAAGTAGGGAGTGATTGGCGAGTGGTCAGTAACAAGACCGGTAAATTATGGCCGGCTAAGTACAAGTCTAAGGAGAAAGCTAAAGGAGCCTTGGCTGCTTATCACATGCATTAGCGTATAAACGGGTACATGATTTATTATGTGCCCGTTTCGTGTTTTTAGGCTTGTGATATTATGGTTATCTTTGTGAAAAACGTAATATATGTCTAAGAAGAATAAACCGGAGGAAATCCCATCGTGGATAAGGGATTTATATAAGGAGGATCTTGATCGTGTCGTAAGAGGCGAGCGTCCTATGTATTTCAGGGGTATGGATGATAGTCCTTTGAGAAACGTGTCCCCGGAGTTTGATATCCTTAGCGGAGGAGCCGCAGTTAAAGGCATGAATGGGATAAGAGGTGCGTTGTCCCCGTTGAATAATGGCATGGGTAATTATAATTTCAGTATCAGGGGTATAAATAAGAAGATCGGTGAGTTGGTTGATGAGGCGGGGCTATATTTACCTGAGAAATTAAGACCTGTATATCGGACTGTGGTGGATGCTATGTCGAGTTCCAAGGATAAGGGGTTGGGTCATATCACGCAGCCGTTGGCCAACGCCCTGTACCCAGCGGACGAGCGACGGGACCGGCGTCTGGAAGGGGAGCATCCCGTTGGTTATGTGGATGCCATAGATGGCATATGGCCTAGGAAGAAATATGGGCTATGGGGAGAAAAAATTGAGAGGAAGCAAGATGGAGGAGAAACAAGAGAGTCTGTTCTTGATAGACCTAGATTCGGGAGCAGGGTATTGGATAATTACGTAGCTTCTGCTCACCCGGTTTTGTCAATAATATATGATATCGCTAATTCAAGGTATACTGATGGCCCTACTCGCATAAATAAAGCTGCGTATTCATCAATAGATCCTATGGGGAAGAATCCGGAATGGTATGAGTATCCTGTTCATTTTATGAAGATGTTCGGGAAATATATATCTGGTGATTTTAATAACAAGTTATATGGCGATAGTGATAATGATGATTTAGGCACAAGAACTAGTGATGAGGCTTGGGCTAAATACAATAAACTCCCTTACGATGAGTCTGTATTGATAGATAATGGTGATGGTACGTATAGTATACGAAAGGAATTATCTAATAGGATGATACCTGATTCGTCTATCGTAAGGAATAGGATTGATGTGAATAGGAGTCTGTTTGATAAGGAAACTAAGGAATACAATGAAGGACTTATAAAAGCTTTAAGTGATGCCGATCCAGAGGAGTATGAGAGGATTCAGAGGGAATATAAGGATCTGAAAAGGGTAAGAGAGGGTGCCATATCAGCGGACGAGATGAATATAAAAGGGTTGAGGTCTCTTTATGATAAGGGGTATGGTGTCGTGAATGAGTATAATTATAGGGATCGTAGACTTGATAAGAACGAGACGGGTCCTCATAGTGTACTTGGTGATTATACGATATATCGTGACAAGGATATGGGCGGATACAGATATAGGGATGTATATGATTTCAATCCCGCTGTCCAGTTTCTTTTGAATGGGGATGTATTTAAGATAGATGGTAGTATTGATAAAAAGGATAGAGGAGGTTCGGTAAATACAGGGAGGGCTTATGGTTCTGGCAAGTATGTAATTGATCCTCGTAGATCAGAGGATAGTAAGATGGCTGTATATGACGAGATATGGGATTATCTGACCGACAAGAAGGGAATACCACAAACGCAAGCTATCGGTATCCTGTCGAACATCGCCGCCGAGTCCGGAGGGGACACCGAAGCCCTAGGAGCCGCCGGTGATTTTGGCATCCAACAATGGCTTGGACCGAGGAAGAAGGAGCTACAGCGCAGGTATGGGAAGAAACCGACATTGACACAGCAGTTGGATTATCTCGTGGATGAGTATCAAGGCAAGGTCCCGGGGTTAGGTTGGAATTACATCAATCAAGGAAAGTTTTTTGACAAGGACGCTCAAGGTAATGTATATAATTACTATATGTATTCTAAATCCGATTTCGATAACGCCGTCAACTACAAGGACGCTACCGTGGCATGGAATCAAGGATACGGTAGGCCTCTTGGATCGACCTTGAGAAATGAGAAGAGATTTGAGTTCGCTGATATGTTCGCTAATAGGTATGGTGTCCCGGAGAACGAGCCAATGAGATACGAGTTCGGACAGCGGGATTCGGGCACGGGGGACGGAGGTCATCAGCCCGTGCCTGAGACGGTAGCCCCCGCCGGCCCTTCTTTGGCTTCCCATCCTGCCGTGGATAGCTGGTGGGAGAAGGAAGGTCAAGACCTGTTATATAAGATGCTAGCTCAATCAGGCGCCAACAAGAAAGCTATAGAGGATATCGCTAACAACATCAAGAACGATCCCCAATCAGAGGCACAGGTAGCGGAAGCTGAGCGTATGCGTAGAGAACAGGCAAAAAGGCAGCTGGTACTTAATATGATACCGGGGTTAAGTCTTAACATAAAAGGTGTGAGTAGAAATAATAGTTAGTATTTTAATGATAAATAATTTGTTATGAATAAGTTGTTGTTTCTATTTGATGTGTTATTTAAGGGGACTTTTTTTACCCCCTCCCCTAGTAGTTTAGGATGGGAGAATAGATGGGTAGATGCTATGGCTGATGATAGGAGGATGGTTATAGCATTGTTAGTAAAATATCTAAGGGGAGGTATGTTATGAGAAGACGTGTAATGACAGGCTCCAAAAGCTTGGATGTATTGTATACATACACTTATAATAGTAATAATTACCATACATTTGTAGCTCCAAAGTCGGCGTATTATTATGTTGAGTGCTGGGGTGGTCAAGGATCTAGCATCTTGTAATTATTTGAGATATGTAAAATTTCAAGATTTTATTATCTATAATATAGGCTATTATATTTTGTAATAATATTAGTATTGCTTATATTTGTGCGCCTACCTACTCATCACGAGCGGATAGGCGCATTTATTAATTTAAAACTTTTAGTAAAGGTATGAAAAGTAATTTGATTTTATCATCAGAGAGTAGGGAATTATTAGGTAGGAACATTTCTGTTATGTCCAAGGACGGGTTTGTATGCATAACGGAAGTTATGGAAGCCTTGAATGAAAAACGTAAATCTATGGGGTTGGAGTCTAGAAGGCTTGATCATTTGTTTGCTACTAATGGATTTCAGGAAAAGATGAAAGCTCTTGTTAGGGAGCTGAGTATTAATGATATATGTACTGTAAGAAATCTTACGGTACAAAACCATGAATTGAAAATCAATAAGATAACCGATCTCAAAAAATACGGAATGGCTTACCGAAGAGGAAAGGGGGAGGGTCAGAAATGGTATGTAAATCCGTATTTTTTTGTTATGGTAGCATTGGAATTGGATCCAGAGATATACGCCAAGGTGATAATATGGTTGCATGATGGATTCATAGAGGACAGGAATGCCGCTGGCGAGGCTTATATCAAGATGAGTTCGGCCGTCGCCAGGTTGGTTAGCGACAAGAGTCAGTTGTCTGATAAGATATCAAGGGTAGCTAAGGCTATTAATTTTATCGTCTTTAACAAGCATGAGAGTGGGATAAGGAATACGGTCACAAAGAATCAGTTAAACGACATAGTAGCTGTAGAGAATGTTATTACCGGCATTATAGATGGAGGCTTTATAGATACTTATGATAAGCTTATAGACTATCTTGGGCATGAATGGAAGAAGAAATGGGGTAATCCTGTTGCGGCTTTAAAATATTAGTATTAAAGAGACTCATCGTTATATAAATGGTGAGTCTCCGTTTTTTTAGATTATCTTTGTGTCAGAACGAAATTAATTTGATATGGGCAAATATGTAATCAAGAGGAAGATACCTAAATATCAAGAGGCTGGGGAAGTCACCCCTATCATGCCCGGTAATGTTGTTGGTCTTCAGGGTATTGGAGTGGAGCCTTTGGTTTCGTCTACCCAGATAGGATTTGATATTCAGCAGCCTGATATTAATACCATTGATACAAGTGATTTGAGCGCTTTGGTTGACAGTAATAAGAAGGTTGATAAGTCTGGTAGTACGGATGTTTTTGATTTTACCACTATCCCTTACTATGGCGCTGATGATATAGGATCTAGGTTCACTCAGATGGGTCGTGGTATAGGTCGTATGAGAAGCGAGGGATATGGTGATTTATCCACTGGGGCTAAAACAGCTAATACGATAACCACCATAGCCTCAGGAATTAGTGGTATCATGGGGTTGGCTCGTAACGTGGTTTCTGGGATAGCGTCAGAGAAAGGTACTCGTACCAATATCAGGTTAGCTCAGGAGCGTGAGGCCAGACAAAGAAGGCAATCCCAGATGCAGTACAAGGATGGTGGGGGTGTTTATCTAGGACCTAATAATAGGTTCGATAGCGGAAGCCTTACCGGTGAGTACCTGTATCCGTTACCTAAGTCGATGGAAGATCAAGCCAACGTAGAGGTCGAGAAGGGTGAGTACGTGACGCAGCCCGGAGAGGCGCCGATGGAGGCTATGGGGCAGAAGCACGCCGATGGGGGAACGCCTGTTTCTTTGGAGCAGGGTACGGAGGTTATTACCGATGACACCACCATAGAGCCGGACTTCGCTAAATACATTAGGGATACGTATGGTATTAAGGCTACACCAAAGGATACGTACGCTACGTTAATGGATAGATATAAGGTTAAGATCGGTCTTAAATCAGCTTACGATGATCAGAAAAAGGCGCTGGAGAAGCTGAAGAAGAACGATAAGATAGATGACGAGAATACGAGGCGTTTAAACGCCTCCGTATTATCTAAGGCTATAAATGATAGCAACGATACCGTTAATGGATTAGAGGGAAGATTTACGGACTTCGCTAATGTCATATACAAAGAGCAGGAAGACCGGAAGATGAAGAAGGATGAGGATACGTATTTCGCTAAGGGTGGTGAGATAGATAACATCATATCCAGATCCATGAAAGAATACGGTCTTACGGAGGAGGATATAGCCGATGCTAAGAAAGAATTGCTTAAGAAAGTGGCTGGTATTCGTCAGAAGATGGAGAAAGGTGGTAGTTCTTTATTCGATTACCTACTTACTTTCCGTCCCGTAGAGAACAAGTACAATAATAAGGATAACACGTTTGGGTATCAGCGTCAGGGTCAGGATGGCTCTTATGGCGGTATTAATACCGATGAGAGACTGGAGTATTATAAGACGTTCATGCCTTTGGCTTATGATGCTTATATGAGCGCTCCGAAGGCTACTGCCGCCAAGGCTCTTCAGGATGCTATATACAGCACTACTGGTGGGTGGATGGGCTTGGCCACGGCGGAGAACCCGATCATCGCCAACGCAGAGGCGCTTCGGGATTATACGACACTCGTTTCCTTTGGAGGCGAGGATAGCCAAGGTAATTACCCGGAAGATAAGAAAGCCTCATATCATGATAGGATGAGAGACAATAAGTTTGGTCAATATTCCTCATCTCGTCCTATGATCGGTCTGGATGTTGTTACAGAGGAACAGCATAAAGCTCTTAACGACGCTGGTATCACTCATTTTAGCCAACTATTCTCTGACAAGAACAAGGATGTCGTTAATAAGATACTTGGCGAGGATATGCTTAAGATGCAGGCATTGAGATCCATGAAAGGAATGGAAGGTCTTGATTTTATACTTGATCCTCATAAGGTGGCTCCCGGTCCTATGGATATAGGTGATGTGGAGGAACCTGATGTTAAACTGGATATGCCTGAGCTGATTGATCCCAATACACTCCCTAAGACCAATACAAATGCCGGTAAGTCGAACAGCGGCAATGGAGGCAGGAATATAGTGGGTGGCGGTCTTGACTTCCCCGAGGTATTTAGGATGACCCCGGGAGCCGTGACAACGGAAGGTCTGGAAAGGCATTACGCTCCTACCGTGGATCCGGTGTTGAGGTCGGCTGATCAGTATATGGTTGAGACCGATCGTGCTTTCCAATCACAATTGGATCAGATGGGTAATGTCCCGGATTCCCAGAGAGGGGCTTTATCATCCAACTTACAGGCTATCATGAGTTCCAATATAGGTAGATACATTAATGAGGTAGAACAAGGGAACGTGGCTCAAAGGGCTTGGGCTGATAATGTAAACGCCCGTACTTGGGCTGATACGTATGGTAAGAATATAGCCCAACGTCAAGCTTACCAGCAACGTATATTGCAGGGATTGGCTATAAATGACGAGAACTGGGCTAGGTATTTCGATAGCGTAAATGACGAGATCCAGCAGAAGTGGAATACGGCTACGACCATGAATACATTAAGGTCTATATTTGGGGATGTAAAGATTGGTCCCAATGGACAATTAATCGCTGATCCTCAAGGAGATATATTGAGTTATAGGAGATTATATCCTGCTCAGGAAGTAACTAAAGGCAAGAAAGGATAAAGGATGGCTTCACAATATAGTATATTAAGGAATTACGGCAAGTATGTATCGCCCTACAACATGGATGTCATGATGCAGGGGATGGGGTACATGCAGCAGAAGATAGATACCAATCGGCAGGCTATAAACGAGTATGCTGATTATATTATCAATTCTGACATTATAAAACCTCAGGATAGGGAATATCTTCAGAATAGGTTAAATGGGCTGATACAGGACGTGAATAACGTGTATCGTAAATCTAATTTGGCTTCCGACGGTATAGCCAGAAGCATACAGGCTCGTCTTGGAGAAGCTCTGGATACCCGTGTGTTGAATGCTATTGCCGGTACTAGGGAGATCCGGGCTTTTAGCGAGAAGATGGAGGATATGAAGCTGAACAATCCCAAGATGTATAGTCCTATAAACGAGGCTGAGGCTTTTGCGGATGCCGTGGCTTGGATGAATGACGGTCAGGTAGGGACACGTCTTAATCCTATACATTATACCCCTTATACGGATTACCACGCTGAGATTGATGAGAAGATGAAGAATTTCATCTCCCTTAACAAGGGGAAGAAAGTCAATGTACCGGTGACTGATGCCAATGGCAACAGGACGGGCGAGATGCGTGAGATGTATATAGATGAGATGAGTTACGCTCAGGTCAGGGATATAGCCATGGCTTCTATATCTGAGAACGGTAAGGCTCAGATGCAATTAGAGGGAAGATATATGGCTAGAACGAATCCTGACTTATTTAATGTTCAAAGCACCTCAGATTTCCTTAAAGGGTATATTGATGATTTCAGTGTCAAGGAAGAATCCATACGAGCCAAGCTAAAGGGCGTTGGCAATGACAAGGCCAAGAGGGCTAAGTTGGAGTCGGAGCTGGCGGATATTATCAAGCAGAGAAATGATTTCGTGGAGGAGGCCGAGGGCGTTATCGGTAGCAACTACAGCCCGGAGCGAGCCGGCATGTTCATGGTACGACAGCAGTTCCTTCGTGGCGTCGGGCTGAGATGGTCTTATAATAACTCATACGAGACGTTGGGTGTTGATGATTATTATTTCAAGGCTAATCAGCAGATGATGGAGAGAGCTAAGTTTAATGAGACAAAAAGGCATAATCTAGCCATGGAGAAAGCAGCGTTGATGAGAGCCAGCAAATCGGGCAAGTCGGAGAATGGAGGTGGCGGAGGTGATGACACGACCGGGCCTACCGTGGTTACCAAGAGCGCAAACCTTGACGATGTGAGCATAAGCGATGAGTTCATGAACGGGTTCATAGCCAACGAGAAGGCGGTGACTACCGGCATGGGTAATTTCGTTAAGTCATTATCAGATGACGCTAGAAGGAAGATCGACGCATGGGCGTCTGATCCTGAGAATAGTAACGTGGTCAAGGATATGGATAACGATCAGGTTATCATGGCTTATTTCAAGGCCAATGGAGGGTCAAGGAACGAGTTGCTTGATTACAATGGTCAGGATAGTTATTTGAAGCTTCTTGGATTAAATACCCAAAGAGGGAAGTATAATAAGATCAATGATGGATTCAATAAGGCGAGCAATGCTGTTTTGGATGGTATTGATACTATAATTCAGAGAGAAGCTAGATCGGACAGTGGGTCAGGTATAGATATTAGTTATGGATTCGGCACATTCAATCTTGGAGATATTAATAACAATGGCGATAAGGTTTTTGATATAAATGGTATAAACGATATAACATTAAATGATTGGAGTAAGTTGTCCGCTTACAGCTCTTTGTTAAATGATAATATAAATACTATTAATTACGGTGTTGAAGGAGAAATGCCTCATGTATCAATGGATTCGGGTCAATCAGGTGTCTTATTGGATCGTGTGAATGATTTAATGGGAACGTCTTTTTCGCTTGATGATATTGAATCTATAATGTCTCTTGCCGTATCTGGGGCTAGTAAGAATAAGCACATTGAGGAAATAAGAGATAGGTTTGCCGGGGATAACAGGGCGATCGCTGTCGCTACCGCTATATATGATGAGGCTCATAAAGAGAGGAATGATTTATTAAGACATAAATGGAGTCGTGGGGGTTTAGGTAGGATCGCTGATGACGCTAAACGTGCTGGCGAGGATTACCTGAGACAATATCGTCATGAGTATGCCGAGCGTGAGTATATCTTCTCCGGTGATTATCCGCCTAAAAGTCAAGAAGAGAAAGATTATATAAAGGTTAGTGACCTATTTACCCGTGGTGGCGGTTTTATTCCTAAGGATAAGGATAATGCCAATACGAAGATAACGTTTACCATATCCCCTATAGGTGATGGTAATTATCAGATCATTGGCAATAATGGAGGTGATGGTCGATCTGTTGTTGAGGTAAGCGAGGCTGATCTGGCTGCGAATGGACTTACTTTCTACAAAGAGGATGTAAGCATCCCGTCCGAGACCTATGATTCCGGTGTCGTACCCATATCTTTCGCCAGCTCAAGCAACAACGCTTATGGGAAGATGGCTAAGTCATTGTTGGTAGCTCCATTCGCTTACGCTAGCGGGGCCAAGGACACGGTAATGCCTTATATAGATATGTTTACGAATATAAATGACGGTAATATCAGGAAGAATCAGATGATGATCGCTACTGACGTGTTGTTCGATAACGCTTCTATGTACGAGTTAAGGGCTTCCGGATATAAGTATAATAATGGTTCTTCTGGGATAAATGTTGATATATATAGCAAAGGAGGGGCTAGAGAGGGTAATACCCCGTTGTATTCAATTGATCTGGATGGCGTTAACTATGCTGATGAGGTAGCAAGGAAGATCGACTTCTGCCCGCAGTATTATTTGGTCATGGCATGGCAACAGATACTTAGCAAGGAGAATGAGGTGTATTGGAGGAGCGAGGGAAGATCTACTACTGATGATTTCGAGAGCTTCATCTCGCCCATAGCTGATATGATTGATCAGGAGATAAGAAACAGGAATAACGGAAATAGTGGAAATAATGGAAACAATGGAAATCTATAATAATACCTCTAACGGAAAGGATCTTGCCGAGAAGTACAGATATCCTACCATAAACGTAGATAATATAAAGGCTATTGGTACGGATCCCTATGATATACCGGATCGTGACCTGCCTCCGGTATTGGATCCGTATTCCGCTTCCGAGAGATCAAAGTCCCAGATACCGTCATTGTCGGAGAGGATCAAGAATACTGTTAAGACAAATTATTATGATGATATGAAACATATGTCCCCATTAGGATATATGGCTTCTGATCAAAGCTATAAGGGCAGGTTTAATCTTACTGGTCCGGAGATATCGTTGGAGGATTCAAGGTATCGACTTAGTAGCGGTACTTGGATACCTAAATACGAGTCTTATATCCCCGGTGTAGATAACGACACACGTTTATCTAGGAGTCAAGGTAGGACTGAGAAATGGATGAGAGGTTTGGGGAAATTTGTAGGTAAAGCCGCTTTGTATGGATTAGGTGGTGTTATTCAGCCTTTTTATGGTATTTACGCCGGTGTATCCAGAGGTAATTTTAACGCTGTTTTTGATAACGATTTCACGAGATGGTTGGATGATCAGGACAAGAAGATGGATTACGGTCTTGCTCATTATTACAATCGTGAGGAGCGGGATATGAATTTCCTTCAAAGCATGACTACGGCTAATTTCTGGTCTAACGATTTTTTATCCGGTCTTGCTTTTACCGCTGGAGCCATGTTATCGTCAGCCGTATATTCCGGCGCTGGATTGATGAACTTAGCTCGTACGGGAGCTAGGGCGGGTGTGGCTTTGGCTAGGATAGGCAAAGCGGCTTCGGATACCAAGAAAGCGTTCGGTGTCTACCTTAGGGCCGCCCGTACGGGACGGAGGATAGGCAAGGGACTGGACACCCTCGCTTTCCTTGGCACATCTACCTCGTGGGAGGCGTCTGTCGAGGCCAGAAGCATGCTGATGGAGGCTGAGGAGAATTTCAGGCAGTCTTACCGTAACGCTTATGGAAGGGAAGTCCCATATGAGGAGCTTATGAAGTTCAGAGCTGACAATGCCAATGCCGCTAATGCCGTATTTGCCGCCAACGTCGGCATATTGTCATTATCCAATATAGCTATGTTCGGCGATATGTTCGGCATGGATCTTGGTGTGGATAAGTTCATAAAACGCAATATATTTGGCGTAGGTGCCGAGAGGATGGATAACGGTACGTTAAGAGCCATAACACCAAAGAAATGGCAGAAGGTAGCCGGAAATACGTTCAATATCATCAAGCGCCCAGTGTCAGAGGGTCTGTATGAGGAAGGTCTTCAGGGAGTGGCTAGTAAGTCCGCCAAGGATTGGGTAGAATCAAGATACAATCCTATGGCTATCCGGCAGAATATAGGCTATATGGAGGCTATAAAGAATGGGTTCAAGGAGACGTACGGGTCTAGCCAAGGATGGAAGGAGATCGGTATCGGTATGATTATCGGATCGATTATGGGTGGAAAGACTATTGGGGGTATAAAGGAATGGAGCCAAGACATGTCCCGGAACAAGGGGATGGTGGAGGCCTACAACGCCAATGCCGGCGCCTTGACCACCGCCGCTGTCCGTGCTATTCGTGGCAGTATGGCTCTTAACGCTCAATTATCTGGTGTAGACACATCGTACGAGAGTGATGGTAGGATCATAAATAAGGATTTTAGTGACGCCGTATTCAATCGTCTCCGTTATGATTCGGAGATGGGGATGTTGGATGATACCAAGGAGAATTTCAGGACGGTAGTCGAATCTATACCTAATAGCGATATAGCGTCCGATATGAATATGACGGATGAGCAGGTTAATGAGTATAAAGCCGATCTTGTCAACGAGTTTAATAAGAAGGTGGATAATTTTACCATGGCCAACAGATTCGCCGACTCACTTACTGAGGGTATCCCGAACAGGTCTTTTAACGCCTATATCTCCAATATGGTATATAACGGTATTGAGGCTAAGGATAATTTGAATGATATCACCAATCAGTTAAACAGGATATATAAGACGGGTATAGGTGATGCCCTTGATATATACTCTCATCTTAATCCTGATTCAAGCAAGGCTCTCGAAAAACTCCGGAAGCTGACGAATGATATACGGAAGATGGAGAGGAATATTTTAAATACTCAACAAAAGGTTGCATCGAAGGAAGCAATTGAGTCTGATAAGACTAAGTTGGCTGAGGAGAATGATAGGCTTCTTAAATTGACGGAAGAAAGAATTGCCTTGGAGAGAAAGTCAAGCACGTTGATTAATTCAGATGTGGATATATCTAAGTTATCTTTAAATGATAATGATTCTAAGATTAGCGTCTCAGATCTTATGGCGGCTTATGAGACTATAGTTGATTTTGAGAATGCCGTGTCTACCCGTGGGGTCGATAATCATAAAGAGGCCATGGCGTTGCTTAGCGAGTATCGTCATAATCTTGTGGCTTATAAGAATATAAACGAGTCTCTTCGTCGTATGCGTGACAGAAGATTCATCCGGGCGCAGGAGCGCGGGTTCATGAAGATATTGTCGAACGCATGGGGTAAGACTTATGAGGAGGATGATAGCAAGTATGATTTCAGGAATACTGATAATCCTGAAGCAAACGCCCTTTACGCTAATGATCAAGCCATAGACAAGGCTTACCAAGATGGTCTTATAGGAGAGGATGAGGCATTTATGTTCAAGACATATAATCATATGATAGCCAGATCTATGGAGAATGAGATTAAGGCTGATGAAAGTAATATAGTTGAGAGGGTTCCTGATGATGAGGATATTATAAATCCTTCAGATGATAGAGCCAATGATATAGCCATAAAGATCTGGAACGGTAATGAGGATATTTTATCTCCTAGGGAAAAGCAGATATATGATAACAATAAGGATCGTATTAATAATCTTGTAAAAGGATTTGGCGATAATCCTATAGCTAGGATAAATAGGGCTAAGTCAATGATAGATAGATTAAAGATCAATGATAATGTATCAGATAATATTAAGGATAATATTGATGATATCATAAATGTGAATATTAATGGTCTTGATCAGGATCGGGTTAAGGAGGCTATAAAGACCTATAACGATCTTATGAATGAGGCTGACAATGGCAATGAGGTTGACCAGGATAAGCTTAATGAGGCTATTGATATTATCAATAATTATTCCGATGGTCCTCTTCTTCAATTCGTGGAATGGATGAGGTTGTATGATAACGGAAGTATAGCTGTCAAAGATTACGATAAATCCATACCTATGGGTGATGTCCTCACAGAGAGCGAACCCGGGACATCCACCGGCAGGACGGAGGTCAACGCCGCCCAGAATCCGGTGGTGTTGATGGCTCAAAAGAGGGAGATCGGTGGGGTCATGTATTATGAGGTAGGAGGAATGAGGCTTGACAGGTTTATGGCGGGATCCGGGCTTAAGGCTCTCGTCACGCCCGGTGAATATGTTATGGATGATAAGATGGTGATGGATTTTACTGATGGGACGAACATGTTCAGCGTTATTGAGTCCAAGAATCATTCAAGATGGATGATTAGTAAGGATGACGCTCAGGCTTTCGAGAACGCTACCGGTGTCATACTGGGGCGGCAGACCGCCTTATCGACCTCCAATTGGTTCATGGTGTATCGCAAGGGGCAGGATGGGTCTATTGTCCCTTATTATACGGGTGATACGTTTGGGTCTAACAACGAGTCGGTGAATCAGGAAGCAGCGGCTAGCCTTCGCAAGGGTGATATGGTAAGGTTTAAGATGGATATGTCAGATCCATACACCAAGGGACTGTATGATAAATACAATAGTCTTAACGCCGTTGATCCTAATTCTGATGAGACTAAGTCAGCTTATCGTGATTTGGTTGATAATATGGTTATTAAAATTGTGGATAGTGATGGTAATTTTGTCTCGGTGCTAAAAGCCAATGATCCAGACTCAAAAGGGAGTAACGCTGATTTAAGGAGTATGGCCTTTGAGTTGTATAGGGATAATGTGGGATCTGTCGCTGGCGAGATTGATATACCGTTTGTAGGTACAGTTACCAGTGTTTTGCCGGGAAGACCTAATTTTAGCGTAAGTGATGATAATGGGACGTTGATGGTATCCGAGAATGACTTTACCAACGAGACGGTTGGTAAGGTCGAGAGCGTAGGGTATATAGAGAACGGAGAGGTTACGATGAGGGATAATATTAAGTATAATATATTCCCGTTCTGTACGGCTATCGTCAGGGACAAATATGGTGACTATAAAGATTCACGTATCCCGGTCGTAGCTATAAAGACAGGAAATGGAAGAAATTACCTATATCCCGTAAGATTGAAAAATCAGGATATATCGTCATTTTCATCCATGATCGGATCGATGGCTGATAGGATTACGGAAGGTCTAGGCGGAGGCGTAAGTATTGATGATATAATGGATCTTAATAACGCTATAGCCAGATCCGGGTTGGATAATAAGACATATATGATTCCGCTGGCGGGAGACGTGAATGTTATCAAGAACCGGCTTAAAGCTGTCAAGGAGGCGGCTAGCAGGATGCCTATGACCGCTGACGTAAGAGGATGGATAGGTGATTCCAGAACTAAGGAGGATATTTTGATGAATGATGTTACGATCAACATTGATCTTAATAACGATCCTTTCATAGCTCCTAAGTTTAGGATGAGTATCAAGGAGAACAAGGTATCCAAGGAGGAGACGGAAGTCTCGTTCCCTAACCTGCCGGATCTGCCATCGGAGTTCGCCTCGCCTACGAAGGCGGCCGAGGACAAGTCTTTGGTTTCCGACGGTAACGTAGTATCCGGAGAAAATGAGGCAGAAAATCCTTGCTAGATAAAATATCTTGACTTATCTTTGCGGCGTCAGTCCATCACCTGACGAGTAAGATATTTAAAAGTTGGTCCCTGTCGGGTGTGTGATGGCCCCGGTGGGGACTTTTTTTAGTAGATGCAACTAGACGCTTTTTTACACCGGAAAATTATGCAAGACCTACGCATCCAGCGAGTGAAGGTCTTGATGATGTTATACACCAGTAACTATTTTGTCAATGTCAGACAAAAGCAGTTGCTTGATCATTCATACGCATTAAGCAGGGATCAGGCTTTTGATTATATGACTGAGTTCAACAAAAGGCTTAGTGATAAGGTTGGTATAAAATGTACGATGGATGTACTTCTGCCTACCGATGATGATAATGCTAACATCATAATCGAGCACAATGGTATTATCAAGAAGTTGATGAAGGAAGCTGAGAAGCTGGAACTTGATACTGATGCTATCAAGACCATGATGCGTGATCTTCTTAATGAGTTGAAGGATGATATTGATCTTAATATCCTGATATTTGACGTAAGCCAGTTGCTTATAAAATACAATTTATTTAGGTTGGAGGCTATAACCGAGCAGGAGTTCAAGAACTCTTTTGTCAGGATGGATAGTAGGAATATGGAGATAAAGAAACTAACTTTATCTGATATCAAGAAGGTGGTGGAGATGATAGAGGATAGGTATAGCTACGCTTTATATATGACAGAGGAATATGGCTGATTACATTTTTTGTAAAAATATCTCTTGTTTGTTTGTAGTTTCAAAATAAGGTCTTATATTTGCGGTGTCTATCCGTTGCTAGACCAGAAGAAGATATTAATATCGCTTAGGCGTAGGCGATAAATGAGAGCTATCAGTGGGGTAACGGACGCTGGTGGCTCTCGTTGTTTTATATTATGGATGATAATTTAAAATTATTTGAGAATCCTGATTTTGGGGATGTGAGAGTATTGTTGGATGAGAAACATGAACCATGGTTTGTCGGTAATGATGTAGCTAAATGTTTAGGGTATGCAGATCCTAGGGATGCTGTAAGAAGGTTGGTAGATGACGAGGATTGTAAAATGCTGAGATTGTCAGAAGATAGGGAGGCCTACGATTCCACCCCTATTCACAATCAATATGTTAGCCAGATAAAGATTATTAATGAGTCTGGTATGTATACTTTAATTATGTCATCTAAGAAGGAGTTTGCTAAGAAATTCAAAAGATGGGTAACATCGGAGGTTCTTCCTTCTATTAGAAAAACAGGTTCCTATTCTATGCCATCTAACAATATGCCATCAAAGAATGAACTTCCATCTGATTATATAGAGGCATTAGAGGCTTTGCTTAAATCGGAAAAGGAGAAGCGTGCGTTAGCTGAGGCGAAGAAAGCGGCAGAGGAAGCCAAAAGGATATCCGATAATATCATTAAAGAACAGGCTCCTATGGTTGAGTTTGCTAAGACAGCCGAAATAGCCCAAGAGACAGATATGTTGATCAGAGAGGTTCGGGAAAAGCTAGAGGCTCATGGATATGATATAGCGGAGAAGAATCTTCGAATATTGCTTGAGGATAAGAAGTTCTTCGCTAAGACAGGTAAGAGGTGGTTGCTTTCCCAAAGGATGATAGACAGCGGTTATGCTCGTTACAGATATCGTAATGATGACGAGTTCTACGGCACTAATACTGTCTATGTGACTCCTAAGGGATTTCAGTGGATTGTGTCTAAGATATCTAAAGAATGGATGCCTAGGTTCTTGGAATTGAAAGGCAGGGTTCTGAGTAGATCAGATAAAGATATTTTCGCTAAACGATAAACTCCATTTTTTATAATTTAGGATTGAGCTTTTGCCTGTTCGTGAGGATCGGCAAAAAGATTTGCACTTTTCGGAGAAACATAAGGTTTGTTATTATGTTGTTATTTTGGTGTCCCGTCCGCTCGTGAGAGTAGGCGGGATTTTCTATCTTTGTGTCAAAACGATTTAGTAATGGGACGATCTTGTTATGTTATAAAAAATAAGGAGGGTGGGATAGATAATGTCCTTGCCCCGAACGACCAACCATCCGGATTATACCAAAGGGCGATGGAGGTGCTGGGCGACCAGAAGCAGGCCTTATCGGTCTGGGGTACGGCCTACTCCCCCGACTTCGTGTCCTTCTTTGGCGACTGGATGTCCATGCCATCAGAATATGATCTGGATAGTAATGGGGAACCTAGGTATGATGATGTCATGTCCTTTATCAAGCGGAAGAACTATTTCGCCGGCAATTTCATGGCCGATGAGGTTAAGGATATTAATAATACTCTTACTTCCTTGGGTGTTGATAATATCAATGATCTTAATGATATGATCGTATCCAACTTCCTTTCCGGCGGTGATATATTCCTCAATAGGTACAATCTTGAGCGATCTGGGATGTATGACGCTGATGAGATTGATAATATCATGACTAACCGATCGGAGTATGAGCGGGTAAGGGATATGATGAGGAGGATTGTCGATTTTATGTCTGAGGGGAATCTTAATGAGAAGGATATGTATTTCCTGTCCTCCGAGTCAGGCCTTGGTGATGATTATATGATATATGAGGATACATATGACTCGTTAGGAAAGAGAAGGGGCTTGAATCCAATAGAGGTAAGGGATACGATCATGAGGGCGGTAGGCGGTATCAGCGACCGCCGGGAGTTCGATCAGGCTTTCGCCTCCATCCCATACCCTTCCTTGGCACTCCGGTATCAGGAGGATCAGGATTACGCAGATCGGATGTATGACACGTATCGTAATATGACCCGTATGGAGGTTCGGAGTCAGGACGGAAATACGATTACCGACTCGTACTTCAATAGTACCACACCGTATATCAGTATGCCTAAGGATATGAAGGGTCTAAGGGATAAGGTTGGGGAGATAATCGATATGGATGATTTTAAGGACATCAAGGACGTTGCCGGACGTCTGCATGACATAGCCATGGATCTTGCCGACATGGGCGTGGATATAAGCGAGGCGATCAGCGATGAGATGGTTATATCCAGACCTGAGGATATCCGTGATCTTATGGCGTCGCTGGACGTCATGTTGTCTTCCATACAGGCCGGCAATTCGGTATACGATAGCTTTATCTCCGATCTTGATAGGATAACAGGAAAAGGGAATCCGATATACGAGGTTCAGGATACTTATTCTACTGGGGATAGGATGGTGTATGTAAGGTCCGGGAATACATCCCCTTCCGATATGTATGATAGGAGCATGTTGTATATTAGTAGGAATACGTACCATAACACGGCTCCGATAACCGACACCGATCAGGCCTATGAGATGTTGGCCGATATCGGGATAGAGCGGCCCTCGTACTTGCCGGCTGGCGTGGTTCCCGCCGGGGCTTCCCGTTCTGATATTGGCGTGGTCAAGGATAATATAAAAAAGCTGGTTATGTCCAACATCTCATCCTCGAATACCGAGAACATGATCCTTACCAGATTGATATACCAGCATCCCGTAACCCCTAAGATGGATGATGTCGATATTGATCGGGAGTTCAGGAGATACGAGGCTAGGCAGGGAAAGGATCGGGATTTTATCAAATCCTGTACCTCGTTGAGGAAGATCCAGATCAAGGAAAGGTTAAAAAAATCGGATTTATATAATAATGTCTTACGTTTCCTTGATTTTAATGGATTTTATAACGTATCTTTGAACCACCATGACAGAGGTACGTTAAAAAGCATGGAGATGTCGTTGCCGGAAGGTCAGGTAAGGGATATTCTGTTTGACGTGGCTATCGAGTCCGGTGACAGTAGCATGAGAAACCTTTTCTATCTGGATAGTCAGGACAGGATGATGGATGCCGGGTTTTACAGGTATCTGTACCAAAGGAATCCGGGCCTGCTCCGGGAGGTCAACGGCGGCGTCGAGGCGAGACCGGACGGTTCGTTCTTGGCTCGTGAGAGGTATGATGATTTCGTGTCATTCCAATCCGGCTTATATGAGAAGGTAGGTGAGACGGTTGATGGTGCGATATACAGGTTCGTTGATAATCTTATATACTCCGATCCATCATCATATCAAGAAAATATGGTACGAAGGATGGGTGATGTTACGGCAAGGAGTGACGATAACCGCCTGTCAAGGATAGAGGATAATCCCTCATCCAGCAAGATAGTTAATGAATACACTGCTAATACAAATAAGTTGATGCGAGATTTTTCGTGTAGTTAATCTCTCTTTGACGTCGTGAGACGTTTTCTTTCGAGCATTGAAACATTGAATTTTATAGATTTGCGATGAATCCGGGTCGTAGTGATACGCTCCGGATTTTTTGTCTTGTATCGGTTCTTATTAATCCCATTTACAAGACATGACGTACTTTGATGATGACACATATCACGATTTTAGGACTGTTAATTTTTGAACTTTGTAACGCCCGCCATCAGGTGGGGTTATTATTAATTCAAAAATAAATAGACATGGGTACAAGTGGAGACAAAATCGTTTTGTTAGACGGTATGGGTTCCGGTAGTGGAAGCGCCACTAACGGTTTATTATCTATGATTCCGGGGATGTTCGCCAACTTAATAGGCGGAAATAAGATGGATCCGAACTTGGTAGCGGCTTTGATGAACGGTCGTAACAACCAAGACGGTTTCGGCGGGGCTAACGGTTGGTGGTTGTGGATCATCGTCCTGTTCTGGTTATGGGGTGGCCGTGGCTTTGGCAATGGTTTTGGCAATGGTAATGAGTGTTGCGCTAATGGTCTTCCAGCTCAATTGAATAACGACTATGGTCGTGAGTTACTGATGCAGGCTATCCAAGGTAACAGAAGCGCTATCGATCAGATCGCTAACGCCTTGAACTGTACTACCACTCAATTGCAAAGCGCTATCTGTAACGTACAAGGCGCTATCGATAAGGTAGCTGGTCAGGTAGGTATGACCTCTCAGGCTGTTATTAACGCCGTACAGCAACAAGGTTGTGAGATCGGTAATCAAATTAGCTCTTGCTGCTGCAATTTGAGTTCTTTGATCAACCAAAGCACTTGCCAGACTCAGCAGATGATCAACAATCAAGGTTATGAGAATCGTCTTGAGACATTGAATCAGACTAACACGTTACAAAACACTATTAATCAAGGATTGACGAACAATCGTGAGCAAGCCACGAGTCGGTTCAATATCTTGAGCGCTAAGATTGATGCTCAAACAACCTTGATTAATGATAAATTCTGTCAATTGGAAATGCGTGAGATGCAGAATACGATCAATCAGTTGCGTGATGAAAGGTCGGCTTACCAAGCCTCCGCGTTGACTCAGCAACAGACTCAGAATTTGATCAACCAGTTGAGACCTACCCCTGTGCCGGCTTATCCTTCATGCTCTCCTTACCAGACTTATGGATGGGGTCAAGCATTTTATGGAGGTAATTACGGATGTGGGTGCAACAATGGATGCTGCAACAACGGAAACGCCGCTATTTAACTCTATAAAGGAAGGAGGCTATTATGGCTTGTGTTTCTAAAATAGGGTCTCTTTATGAGTTGGTCACGAAGAACGTGGTAGTGACTACTACCAACACCATCTTCGGCATCAACCCAAGGATATGGCTGTCCTTGCCATGCGAGGGCCTTCTGCTGCTGAAAATCCGGCAGGTGGTTCCGACAACAGGCGAGACATTGCCAGTACAGATAGCTATTCCAGCGAACAGCACCGTATCCACGGTAGGTGATGACACATGCTGCCCGGTAACCGGCGTGGCTGTGGTGAATCCGATCAACGTGGCTGTGACCGGAGCGGCTATGGTTAACAACACCGAACGCCTTGTTTATTTCAACAAGGTAAGGGGTGTATTGAGGCTCATGGATTGCTGTGTGCCTACAACTTCCGCCTCGGCGTCGGAGACGACTGTTGATGAGGAATAGGTTAGATTGGATGTCTAATGGGAGGGTATTCCCTCCCGCTTAAAAATCGAGATATGTTTAGAGACTTAAAGAAAGGATTTCAAGTATATACGCTGGATACATCCGATGTTCCGGTGTTCAGGATGGGGAATGTGGTTAACGTGTCCGAGCCTAGGTTCCAGCAACCCCAGATGGGTCAGATGGGGCAATATCAGCAACTACAGGATAGGGTGATAGACCTTACCGTGGAGATAAACGGGTCTTCCATGACCTATGTCGTACCGGAGAGCAGGGATGTCGCTATGTCCAATAACATAACTTTGGCCTGCTCGGTCGATCCGATCATGAACCAGCTTAACGCCGCTAAGAGAACCAGCTCCGATATTCTCGATAGTATCGATAAGCACAGGAGGACGCTAGAGGCTTGTGATTCGATCCTTGAGGAAATCAATCCGGCTTTTAAGCAGACTAAGGATCAAGACCGGAAGATCAAGAATCTTGAGGAGAAAGTCGATAGGATGGGATCCTCTTTCGATGAGCTAAAAGAGTTGTTAATTAAAAAATTAGGTTAAAATGAGAGTTATAGATTTAGGCGGCGGTCACGATGAGGACTACAATGACGAGATCTACGATCGTAGAGGCGGCCGTGGACGTAGCAGGCGTTCGGATGGGACTTACATGGGTTATGGTGGCGGAATATACGACCATTATGGCAAGGAGCATGACGGTAGGATGGATGAGCTAGAACGCCGTGAGCGTGATCTTGAAAGACGTGAGAGGGAGCTGGAACGTGACGAGCGTGAGCTTGAGAAACGCGAGAGACTCCATGAACGTGAGGACGAGATGTATCGCAGGGGATGGTTCGGTGAGCGCGGCATCCGTGACGAGTTCGATGGTACCGAGCCGTATATGCGCAGGGGACGCAGGAGTCGTTACTACTGAGGAGCAGACGCCGATGACCCGGATTATAAGCGGTATATAGACACCCATGGATATCACTTTTCCAAGGAGCTGGCTAGGGAAGCCGCTGACAAGATGCTTAACGCCGACGGGTCCAAGAGAAGATGGACGATGGAGGACGCTAAGCAGATGTTCGATAAATGCGGGGCCAAGAAACCTGATAACGCCACTTGGGGAGATATCCAATACCTGTTCGCTATGTTCTATAGCGACTACTTTCCTAAGGTATTGGATTGCGACCAGAAAATAGTCAAGGCTGTCTTGGCTTATCTGGAAGACCCTGACGCCCCGGAAGGGACGGCGTTCGTAAGGTATCTGGCGGTGCGGTGCTTCGTCGGTGACACAATCAAATGGAGTGATATGATTTAGTTTGATACAACGTTGGAGAACCCTGTCGGCAATAGAATACCGATAGGGTTTCTTTTTGATCGTAGCCTTATTATGATTACATTTGTTCGAGGTAGATCTTTTTGTCATGGTAGGGTGGGCGGGAATGAAAAAAAGGCATCCTCACGGACACCCTTTCCCTTTGGTTGAAAATCACTTAAAACATTATGAGTTACTATACCGCAAATATAGATAATTAAATACAAACTGCAATGGGTAAGGGGTATTATTGGATAGAGCCAGTGGATCAGACGTTAAATGATTTCCAATTTTATAAGGCACGTATCGTAGGCGATCCTGAATATGACGAGAAACATCATCGTGTTATATTGAGGACTGATAAGTATTTCCCTGTCGGAAGTATCTTCCATGTCTTAAAAGACCCAGAGATGTTTGTTATAGAGAGGAAGTTTAAGACATGGGGGAATAAGTATGTCGTTAAGCCTTGTGAGGGTGAATGGGAATGGGATTCTGTCCAGAAACTTAAAGACAAGGCTATTATATTCCGTAGCGGATTCCTGCACGGGGACGGCAGTTTCTGACACTTACCCGTATCTCCCCCTCCCCTCGATTTCTTGGTATTTATGTATATAACTATATTTGAGCAAAAAATAAGTGTAATATGGCAGATTTTCAAGGTAAATACAATGGTGATCAGATAGAGCAGCTTTTGGATAAGGCTAATGATATTGATCTTACCAAATATGCTCTTAAGACGGATAATGCCCCTACCGCCACGAAATTACAGGCGGCTAGGACCATAGCGCTGTCCGGGGCTGTTACCGGTAGTGTCTCATCGGACTTCGGAAGCAACGTAACTATCTCCACGACATTGGCCAATTTTGATGCCTCTAAGATCGCGTCCGGAACCATCAGCATAGATAGGTTACCTAAGGCGGCTTTGGAGAGATTGGTCGTGGTAGCTGATGATATGGCTAGATTCGCCCTTACCACCGCTACGGTTCAAAGTGGTGATACGGTAAAGGTCACGTCTACAGGTAAGATGTATCTGATAAAAGACGAGTCTAAATTAAGCAGTGAGGATGGGTATGAGCCTTACACGGCCAGTCAGGCTTCCTCCGTGCCTTGGTCCGGGGTTACGGGCAAACCAAGTACCTTCGCCCCTCCCACGTCCTCCGCTACCGTTCTTGGCGGTATTAAGGTAGGATATACGACTTCCGGGAAGAACTATAAGGTGCAACTGGATTCGTCCGGCAACGCTTACGTTTACGTTCCGTGGACGGATAATAACACCACGTACAATCAAGCCACGGCCGATACTTTAGGTTTGGTTAAGATCGGTTACGCCACTAGTGGTAAGAATTATGCCGTGGCGTTAGATAGTAATGGGAAAATGTATGTAAATGTCCCTTGGACTGACAATAACACTACATACTCACAGGCCACGAGCGACAATCTGGGTCTTGTTAAGATCGGGTATTCAGCTAACGGAAAGAATTACCCGGTAGCTCTTGACGGAAATGGTAAGATGTATGTGAATGTTCCGTGGACGGATACCAACACGACATACACCAATATGGGAGCCGCTTCTGCCTCAGCGGCGGGAAAGGCAGGTTTGGTCCCCGCACCTGCCGCCGGAGCGCAAGCCAAGTATCTTCGTGGTGACGGGACATGGCAAACCCCTCCTAATACCACATATAGCAACATGGGTGGAGCGACGTCCTCAGCGGCGGGAAAGGCCGGCTTGGTCCCCGCTCCGACTGCCGGCAAGCAAACCTCTTTCCTTCGTGGCGATGGTACGTGGGTGGTTCCGACAAATACCACATACGCCAAGGCCAATACCACAACCTTAGGATTGGTGATGATCGGATATGCCGAGAATGGTAAGAATTATCCGGTAGAGCTGGATAGTAGTGGTAAGATGTATGTCAACGTGCCTTGGACGGATACTAATACAACGTATGGTGTTGTAGGAGCTAACGGGTCCACGGGGTTGGTCAAGAACGGCAGTACCGTGACAAGCGCTTCCGGCTATACCGCCTGTCCTATTGTCGGTGGTATCCCCTATTATAAGGATACGAATACTACCTACGCCAATATGAAGGCGGCTACGGCCTCGGCGGCTGGTGCTGCGGGATTGGTACCGGCCCCAGCCGCTGGCAAGCAGGCATCTTTTCTTCGTGGCGATGGAACGTGGGTCGTACCTACCAATACCACATACGGATTGGCCTCCACTACAGCTGGCGGCTTGTTGAGACAGCTTAATGGCAGTACATCCAGTTTCATGCGTGGAGATGGCACTTGGGCTACACCTCCTAACACGACATACGCCGTGGCCAATGAGTCTACTAACGGTTTGATGGCGGCCGCCGATAAGAAGACCATGAACAGGCTTATAGGGGTTAATACGGTCACGACATTAGCTAACCTGCCTATTAGCAAGAGAAGTATCACGGCTACGTTATCAGCCGCTACCACCCTATCCGTGCAGTCAGGGATGCAGATAGGGGAGGAGCTGATGATCAGGTGCGTCCCGTCGGCGGCCTTCACGCAGGCTATACCCAACTCCGGGGCTTATGTAAGCATGAGTGGTACTTCTATAACCACTACGGCTAACAAGCCTTTCGAGATAAATATCTGGTGTTACGCTTCAGGTAAGTATAGTATCGCCGTTAAAGAACAAGATTAATGATATAAGATATGAGCTACGTATATATAAACAGGGAAATATATCCCAATCAATTAGTTCAGGGCGATCCGCTTGATGATAATTACGCCAAGGGCTATAGTTATGATGATTACATTAACGGGAATCCCGCCCCATGGATAGAGCTTGGGGAGGAGCAATTGGCGTTCAAGGAGGCTAATCCTAAAGCTACGGTTAAGGAGATTATCGAGGCTAAATTGGATGACTCAAGGCTTCTTAATGAGGAGAAATCGGCTAAGTATGAGGAGATCAGGACTTATGAGAATAATAATCTTCATGAGTTTTTCTTGGATGACCAAAATATCTATATCCCTGAATATGATAGGCGTAACGCTTTGGCTGATGGGGCTATAGCTGGTAAGATAACGATCATGGGTCTGAAGTTTGATATGACGGAAGGCAAGATCTTGATCGGGATGATGGATAAGTATGATAATGATCTGATGTCGGCGTTAGGAGCCAAACAGAGGGAAGTAAGCTTAGCCACTACCGTAGAGCAGGTGAGGGCTATTGACGCTCAGTCCGGCTATCCAGACAAGGTAAATATCACCATGACTTATGTCCGGCAACAGGCAAAGGAGAAAGATGTCTCCGATCCTCAGAAAGTGGCTGTCAGATTCTCCAGAATGATGGTTAATAACAAGACTATATCTTTATCCCCTAATGAGAAACTGGATGTTAAGGTCCTATTCCCTATATGGGGACAAGAAGGGGCGGAGTTCGGGTTGTCGGTGGATGCCGGATTCTGTCTCAGGGTGGTGAAGGACGATACGGATATCCTTTATGAGGTTATTCAACAACATACATTATCAAAGGAATGGGAACCCGGATTGGATACGGCTTCCTTATACAAGGTCATTGATAAGGAGCATGCCGGGACCATAGGGGATCCTATCCCGTATTTCCCTCCAATGGAGATATTCAAGGATAAATATTACATCCAGAACGCTGATGTATATAAGTGCACTAGGGATAGCGGAACTCCTCTTAGTCATAATCTAAAGGACTTAGTAGGGTTGTATGTTGAGGTTGTACAGGGCTAGTCGTATCTACCCCCCCCTATATTTGGCTTGTGATATGATACAAGTTATTTTTGGCATAATAAAAGGATATTTATAAATATATTTAAGTATGGCATAATAAAAGGATATTTATAAATATATTTAAGTATGGCATCACAAAAATTCGGTTTCGTAACCGTAGACCCTGTATCAGGATCAGGAGATCAGGCGGTTAATTTCTCCGGTGATAAACACACCGGTCGTCTTCAACGCACTATCAACCTTACGGTCACCACGAACGGCGGGGCTAAGAAGGCGTTGGTAGTTAATCAGGCAGCGGCTGCTGAGGTGGTAAGATCAGACAGCCCTAACGCTTCCGTACAAAAGACAGGCGGTAATGTTACCATCACCGGTAAGTCTAACAGTACTAAGCTTACGTTCGCGGTCACGCCGGCTGAGAAGAACGGGCTTACGTTACAGCTCCCGGCTAACTACACGGCGGCTGGAAAGACTACGGCTAACGGAGCGGTTATCGCCGACGATCCCGGAGCCGCTGGCGAGTTCGTTTGGAGCATCACGATCTCGGACGTACCGGCCAACGTCACGATCGAGGAACTGACAGCTACATTGAAGGTAACTGCCGCTGGTGGCCAGATAGCCAACGTGACGGTAACGCAAGCCGCTGGAGACTCTACTATCGAGCTTGACAAGGAGATTATTAACTTGGATGTAAATGGTACTCAACAGACGGTTAACGTAACATCTAATGACAGCTGGACATGGGCGCAAGCTGCGGCTAGAACCGTATTGAGAATGATGGGACGATAATCAGTTTCTTTTCTCTTACTCAGACCCCGATCGACTAAAGCCGGTTGGGGTTTATTTGTTTTGCTATCTTTGCAATAGAACAAAAATAATACAACTATGGCTAATGATTTGAATATTAATTGGAAGGACGGGGTAGGCGAGGTAACGGACCAGCCTCTGACCGTCAGCCCGGGGTCCGGGACCGGAAGCGCCCCCGTTTCCTTTGGCTCGGTGATGAACAACGGTCTTGATCGGACTCTTGAGCTGGAGATAACAACTCCAAAAGGTGTTAAGAAGACGCTCACGGTGAATCAGGAGGGATGCCGGCAGGCTTATATTACGAGCGACGGCAAACGATGGCTGACTAGCGACAATCGGGTGTATGGGGTTTTGAAAAGCGATGCTCCGTGCGAATGCATAGGTGATTGCCCTTGATATTTTGTTTTTACGAATTTTGTAATTACATTTGTGGCGCATGTCCATCACCATGCTTTTCGTCGCTAATTTATTATAAGGGGATATAGGTCTGTGACGGGATCGGTATCCCTCTGTTTTTAATATGGAAAAGATAGATGTTTTCGATGTTCAGATTCCTGATGGGAGACAAATCCGTTGTATATCGTATAATAAGGTTACTTATTTTGATCTTGACGATATATGTAAGTTATGTTTTTGACTCATACGACCTACATGATGTGGCTGACACTAAGGTTATGAGCGAGTTCCTGCACCGTGAGGGTGGTCGTTATTGGACTACGATAGATGGCGTAAGGCAGTTGTATCGTAGGATTGAGTGTAAGATGTGTTTTGAGGTTATAGAAAAATTAAAGAAATTATGAGAGAGATGGAATTTGATTTCGTGATATATCCGTTGAAGTTGATTATCACGGTTGGGTTGGATTATAAGACATTGTGTGATCGTTTCGAAAATATGGAGCCTGAACACGAGGGGAAATGGGGAGATGAGGATGATATGGACAAGGAGGCGTCTTTCGCGAATTTGGTAAGGGATAGGGACGATGATGATAAATTTGCCATACTTTGGAATTTTTCGAGCGACGATGATTTAATAATGAGAAATATATGTCACGAGTCATTCCATATAGCAATGAGCGTATGCCAATTTTGCAACATGTCTCTTGGATTTAAGGTTGGAGAGGATGAACACGCAGCGTATATAGCCGGCTTCGCTGGTGATTGCGTTAGTGAGTTCATCAATAGCAAGAATACGGATTAAGTCATAAATTCTATAAGGAATATAAGAATATCAGCCTCCGCTTATTTGTGGGGGCTTTTTGTTTATCTTTGTCAAAAACATGAAGTTATGTCGAGTTGCGTAATTAAAAGGAATAAGGAAGGTAAGATAACCCGTGTCTTGACCCCTTCCGGCGAGGTATCCACCTTGTTCGATAAGATAGCGGGTATAGCAGCCGTAAGTGATCTTGATAAGGCGGCTGAGGCTTATATGACTATTTATAACGACAAGTTCAGGTCCAAGTTCGGTGACTGGGCTAGATCCGTGCCAAGGAATAAGGAGGCGGCCAGATCCATAAGCGCCAGACTTAGCTCCAGCGAGTGGGGGCAACTTATGTCAGCCAAGGTCTTGTCCGCCATAAGCGATATGGATGCCCCGGCGTTGGCCAGAAGCCTTGGGAATAGCGACAATGTCGTGGCTTATCTTACCTCCGGAGAGGTAGGTGATGTCAATGATATGGCTGTGGTAGATACATCTACGGTACAGGAGGTGGATCTGGATTCCATAAACGAGGATAATATTGGCGATACGATACTGAAAGAGGCGTCATGGGATGATATAAGGGCTATCAGGGAGAATATAGATATTAAGGAGACAGCCCGTATGTTATGGAAGGCCGTGGAAAGCGCTTTTACCGGGCAACGACCTAATATCAGGGTGAAGGGCGGAAATATAGATGGGGAGATCATATTTTCTGGTAATGTCTTGCCGTTAAATGATATTGAAGATTATACGCCCCCATCTTCAAGATTGGTGTATGATTCCGGTGAGCCTCGCCTGTTCTTTAAATCGGATGACGGCAAGATATACGACTCTTACGCCAACGCCATAAAAGGCTCGTCCGGCGGGCGGATCGAGGCCGGGTTCTTGGCCGGCAGTGTCGAGGAGAGCGACGTCCCGTCCGGTACTACCGACATCTCCTTTGGCTCGTCCTCCATAACCCTTAACAACAGTGATTCGTTCATCCCGGTCCTTGGCATCAGCTCAGATTCTAATATAAGTACCCGTGGAGGGTTTGTCAATTACCTTATCAAGAAAGGTCTGTTGAGCGGGGAGCGTATAAGGCTAGGAGATAGGTATTATCTTACAGGGGCCGGCAACTCCGATGGTCTTAAGATCTATAACGCTATGGATGCCTTGTCTAGGCTAAGGAATAGGTTTGGAAGTCAGTCCTCCGAAATGAACGTATTGGGTTCTATAGGTTTTGATACGGAGGTAAGTAATGATCTTGATCTTATCACGACATCAGGGGATAAGGTTACGGTAAGCAGATCGGAGATCAAGGGCATGTTAAGGCAAGGTAAGTTTGAGGAGCTTAACGATAAGTATGATGGGTTCATGGAGCTAGCCTTGTCGTTGATGATGGAGGATAACGCTTTGTACGGAAGCAATGTCCGTGGGGTTATCGAGAATGAGAAGGCGGAGGATCTCCAGAATAGGACTGATATCACCAATATCTTATCCACGTTAGGTATCCGTGTGATGGGTATGTCTGAGTATATGGATAAGTATAAGATGCGTAATGGTGTCGAGCCTTCGGCTAGGGCATTGTCCGATATGGCCAATGGGGTTATCGCTTTGGCCGAGGGAGCTACGGTAGAGGATCTTAATGAGGAGGTGGCTCATTTCTTGATCGATACTTACCGTAACCAACAGGAGATTGACGAGGTTCTGGACTCTGTTATCGGCACGCCATTATGGAATCAATTCGCCGGTCGTTACTATGAGGTGTATGGGAAGGAATACCAAGGGGAGGAACTGGATCGGATGGTGAAGCGGGAGATCCTAGGTAAGACGTTGGCCCAGCGGTTCGTACCGGGCATGGAACAGGCGGTGGAGGATCTGGCCTCGTCCGAGGACGCCCAGCTCTCCTTGTTTGGCAGGATAATCCGGGCTATAAGGAATTTCTTCTCTACCCAAAGATCAGACTTGAATAAGGTTCTTGATAGGATAAAGGAGTCGGCGTTAGCTGATGATCCAAGCGCATTTGACGTGCTTCTGTTAAAGGATAGCGACCATCTCATGTACTCATTATCGGATGTTGACGTGGCTAATAAGTTGATCAAGAACGGTAGGTCATTGGAGAGGCTATACACTAGGTTACAGAGGATGAGGTCAAGCCAGAGCCAGAGGATCGGGGAAAGCATCTCCCTTCTACGTGATATAGGCGAGAAGGTAAGACAAGTCGGGGGTGAGCTAAATAAGAATAACAACCTATTATCCACCAAGAGCGTCATAGCGACCGCCAAGGCTGAGGTGGAGTATTTGGTCACTGTCGCCAGTAGCCTACGTAAGAGCGGAAAAGGATTGGATTATGAGACGATACAGGTTATCGATAACGTATATGGGGAGATAGTTCCTCTGATCAGGAACCTTCGTGGATTCGTCAATAATCAGGCGGCTGATTATTATGGCAGCAATAAGGTTGGCATGGTAGAGGATATGGATGATATATTACGTATGGCTGAGACATCCATGTCTGATATAAATGCTCTTCGAAGTGATCGTAATGAGGACTGGCTGGATGGACAGCTCAGGATGTTTAATATCCAGGAAAGATATTGGAATGGGATAAAGAAGTTGATAAATAACATCCATAAGGATATCAATGTCATGTCCCGGTTCTTTGGTACGCTGGAGCATAGTGGTAACGCTATTTTAGGTATGTTGGGCCAACGTCTAGCCAAGGCTCATAGTGAAGCCCATACCGAAGGTATATCCAATATCAATAAGATGACTAGGATGATGAAAGAGCGTGGATGGGGGATAAAGGATAATGAGGATCTTATACAGAAGATAAATGGGAAGAACTCGGATTACCTTGACTCGTCCCGTGATTTCGCTAAATACGATTTACTGCTCAGGACCGAGCAGGCTAAGGCTATTATCGATATATACGATCTTAAGAATGTTACGGGTAAGACCGAGAAACAACTTATCGACCTTCTTCTATCCGATAGAGGTCTTAATGTGAAGACCCGTGACGACATAGTAGGATATGACGGGGATAAGCCTATTACGAAGGAGGTATATCATGTATTCAAGCCTACCATCCAGAATTTCGATATCTCGGACATGACGTTCGAGGATCAGCAACGATATCTCGACGCGATAAATAGGTGGTTGGATGAGAACCGAGAGAAACCTATGGTGCAGGCTTATTACGATAAGATCGAGAAAGTTAATAAGAAGGTCGAGGAAAGACTGGGTCGTAGGGTGTCGCAAGCCACGTCCGATTTCATGACCCGTATCCGCAGGAGCCGGTATGTGGCTATGGATAAGTTCGTGAGGAACGGGAAGGTCGATTGGAAGGCGTTTCAATCCGATCCTATAGCTTGGAGATCTTATCTGGATATTTTACGTGACAGGGCTATAGCCAAGAGCGAGTGGTATTCCGATGGGACACCAAAGGAAGAGGGATCCGAGGCTCTGATGATGTCCGAGGAGATCAAGGCATGGGACGAGGCGTGGGCCGAGGAGTTCGGGAATACCAACGAGGGTCGTAAGGCTTCCGCCGAGTTCAAGGAGATACTTCGTGGGATAGAGCGGTCCGAGGGCGGCAAGGCTGCGTTTGAGTTCCTGCTAGCTGGCGGTCATCTTGGCTTCTCCAAGGATATGTGGGGATCAGAGGAGGGTGATTATTACGAGAATCTTGTTGATAAGATCACGGAGCAATCTGTATCATCATCAAGGATAGAGAAGGTAGAGGAGGCGATGGCGACAATAAACGAGATCAATGACCAGCTAAGGCCTTTGCTTATCCAGTACCGGGATAGCACGAGATACGGGGAATATGATTTCGATAGGTTACGTGGATCCGCCTCATTAAGAAAGATAAACGAGTTATATGATCGTCTGGCTGAGGCTAAGAGCGTTATTAACGCCGCCGCTTCCGCTGAGGCTATTGAGATGGATATGCCTGATACGGTGGAGAGTGGAGTCACGGATTCTTACCGTAACGCTTTAAGGGATGCCATGGCATACGACAAGGGTATGGATGAGATTAAATTCGCCAAGGAACATATGTCTGCCCGCTCCCGCAGCCAAGTGGAGCGGATGGCCTCCAAGCTATCCCGGAAGAACCCGTCATGGACAACCGTGGAGGTGGCGTTCTTTAGAAAGAAGTACGGTCCTGACTTCAACAATAAGCTGGCTAATGATATAGCTATGGGTAAGGCTAATAGTATACTTATCGAGTACGCCAGAACTCGGCTATATCCTTATATGAGAAAATACTCTCCCAAGGGGTATTCTGGCTTTGTCAGGAAGATAAATAACGGTACGTATAAGGTATCCGAGTTCTTTGATGCCATGGAAAATGGTATATCAAAGGAAGAGAGCGTATCCCGTTTCGGGTTTGATATTAATATGATCGATCTGACGATCAATAACCAGTGGCTTGATGAGGCTGACGCCGAGAGTTCTTTCCGTAATCCTAATTATAATCCCGATCTGGGTTATGGATATCATACGCCTAGGTTCGATAAGTACAAGAACGAGGCTTTTTTCAAGAAATACGGTATTACCAACGAAGGGGAGGAAGCTACGATCAATAAGGATAAGTGGGAGATGAGGAAGGAGCTGCTTAACATAAGCCGTAAGGCTATGGAGGATTATGATGAGCGATTCCGGAACATCTACCAAATACCACAGATATCCAAGGGCGGCGTGGAGAGGATGGTGCAGGCCGGGGTTGACCCGAAGGCGGCCATCGGCAACGCCGTACGTGATATTGTTGGCGAGAGGGTGGATGATCCTATACATGGTCAGGGGCAAGACCTAGGAGGGATTGATGAGAACGATAACAAATATCGTATGATCCCCAAATACTATCTTAGTAAGTTGGAGAACGCCGATGACGTGTCCCATGACTTCGCCTACTCCTATTCCATGTTATCCTTACAAGCGACCTCTTACAAGTATAAGAGGGCGGCCTTGGATGATGTCATGGGATACAGGAACATGATGCTGGAGACGCAATACGACGGCGGTAAGAACCCGGAGGCCACTCACGCCTATAGAATGTTTCAGGACTGGGTTAACGCCAGTATCTATGATGTTAGGATAAATAATAAGCGGGCAGAATGGAATATAGGTAATTATAAGGTCGATCTTAATAAGCTGGCTCTTATGTTTACCAAATTCGTATCCAAATCCAACTTAGGCTTCTCCCCATTCGTCGCGGCTACCGGCGCCCTTACCGGGCAGGTCAACTTCCTTTTGGAAGGTATGGTAGGGCAGTATATAAGCAAGGACTCCATGAAATACGCCTATGGGGAAGCTCAGAAGCAATTAAGTACGTACGTGTCGGAGATCGGGGATATAAACCGTACCAACAAATTATATGTCGTTGGAGAGGCTCTAGGCGTGTTCAATGTCCGTAACCGTGTACGATCGGCAGCGTATAACAAAATCTGGAGAACCTTATTCCGGGACCTGCCGTTTAAGATGATGGAGGTTCTTAACTCCCCGTTGGATCCGCAGGTCATTATATCGGTCATGGATGATACCCGCCTATACGAGGGTCAGTTTTGGTCATACTCCAATTTCAAGGAGATGATGATGAAGGATAGGAATATGTCCGCTAACGAGGCTAAACGTGATTGGGAGCGTTTAAGGGATTATTCTATGTGGAACATGGTAGATGTCAAGGATGGAAAGATCGTGGCTAAGAACGAGGCTAACAAGGATATTATAGACCGATATATACCCACCTTGTCCAGTAGGGTCAGGAGCATGGTGCAGATCTGTGACGGCGCCTTGAACGAGCAGAACCGGGTGGGGGCTAGCCGGAACGCTATCCTTAACATGGTTCTGCCTCATCGTGGATGGTTTATATTGGCCGTGCAGCGGGCGTATAAGAAAGCCGGTTTCAATTTCCAAACCAACCAGTTTGAGGAAGGATATATGAGAACGTTATGGAGACTGGCCGGTAATGTCTATGGATCGATGTCCGAGGGCAGGATGGGGGAGGCATATGACGTGCTTAAGGAAGAGTATGATAAGCTTACCCCCTACGAGCAGATCAATATCAAGAGATCGATTATCAATATGGCGGTATTCGCCACGATGATGGCCATAGGACGGGCTTTGATGGGATATAGGGAGGATAATGAGGATAGCTGGTTTGGACAGTTCATTACCTATATAGGATTCAGGACGATCAATGAGATCGCTTCCCAGACATCCCCGTTCATGGAGCTTAACGCCATAGACATGCTACAGGATCCGTTGGTCACCGCCCGGAAGTTAGGCGACCTCACCGATCCTCGAAACTGGGATCCGTTCGCTACTGTCCAGACCGGCGTATATAAGGGCGAGAGCAAACTATGGAGGCAGCTCATGAAGTTCTCGTTTGGTAAGCAATGGTATAATATCAAGACGGCTAGGGATATTAAGCAGACATCCGACTACTGGTTGATGACCAACGGCATGACGATGGGATTCTTCTTAGGAGGCAGGGATAAGGATGAGTCCGGGGAGGACGCTAATTGGTACTTTGACAGGGGAAGATAACCGATATAGTATGACAAAAAATAGCCAGTAGATTGCTTAAAACAATCATATTGGCTATTTTTGTATTCCTATCTATCCATCCCGGACGGATGGGAATAAATATTCTATTCATGAATACAAATGTAGATCTTTTTCATGATTCCACGAAGAACAGTAGTGAAATTTTGACGTCCGAACCCAACGAAATGGGATTGTCTACTATTTTTAATTACAATGGGAATAATGTAGCTTTTATCAAGACCAGTTATGGTATTCTTATTAATGCCACTGATATGGCTAGACCGTATAATAAGAGACCTGTTGATTATTTAAGGCAAATATATGTAAATGAATTAGTTAGTACAATTGTGAGCCAGACACACATATCTAAGGATCAATTAGTTATAAAAATGAGAGGAAGCTCTGAAAACGGAGGAGGAACATGGTTATATGAGGATGTGGCTATAGATTTCGCCCAATGGCTTGATGTTAAATTTAAGGTTTGGTGTAATTCTAAAATAAAGGAACTTCTTACTACAGGCTTGGTAAAGTTGCCAAATTTTAATAATCCTCCAGAAGCGGCAAGAGCATGGGCCGATGAGTATGAGGCTAGGATGAAAGCTGAGAAGGAAGTTAGATTAGCTTTGGAGGCTAAGGAAAAGATTGAGAAAGAAAAGAGGATGGTTCAAGCTGAATTAAATACAGCTATAGATACTATAAAGGAGAATGAACCGGTAATTGATATGTTTAAAAGGTCTATTCCAAGAGAAGGTGTCCTTATCCGTGAATCATCAAAGTATTTTGAGCAATTTGGCTATTATATCGGAATTAAGAACATGTATCCGTTATTACAGGAATTGAAATACGTTTTTAGGAACGAGAGAGGTAGGATAGAAGCGTATCAGTCCGCTCGTAATTCTGGATTAGTTACATATGGATCTGATCCCGGTGATGAATATTGGGAGGCTAAGGCCGTGACTGTCATGATAACATTAAAGGGATTTGTTAAACTGGAAGAATTGTCAAGAAAGAAAAGGAGCGTTTTTGAGAAATATGGTAGGTTCACGATATGATGCCCCTCACTGCAATCATTCTGATAAAGGCAAGGCTATTAGAGCGCTTACTGGTGATAATAGGTTCACTAAAGATATTTATTATAAAGTTTTTACCCAAAATGGTAAAAACCTTACTGAGGGAAGATCAACAATTGTATGTATGATAACTGAGTTTTGCATGGAATGTTTGATAACAAGGAAAGAAAGATGAGTATAAATAAATAGTTATACTATTGATGCTTAATGTAATCCAAAAATGGATTTATATAATAATAGAAGGATAGGAGATTGTCACCCTATCCTTCTACTGTTATCAGCCCTTATGTTTAATCATATTCATTTTGCGAAGTTCATGAGGAAGTTCCTCAATGACGGATTTAAGAGATATAGGGTCATCCTCCCACGTCAGGTGCCTACCTGCTAACTTATAGATTGTACCTCTTGGGAGTACGATCGCCGAATTGTGATCCTCGACGGAAAAATATTCCTCGTCGTGTGCTGACCTCTCGTCCGTCCATATCTCTCCTTGCCGAGCGGGGGCGTTGTTAAGAATAACCTCGTCACCGTTTTTGTTCACGGCTAAAAATACTATTGTCTGTTCTCCTATTTTCATAAATTATAATTCTCTATTTTAATTTTTAGCATAAGACGGTCTTTAGGATTTATAGGGATTATACGCAAGTAATATATCCTCATCATCTACCCAACTCCCATTAAGGTTGCCGTTTGGATGAAAAATCATTTCAAACACCACGTCATTGGCAATTTGTTTTTGCTCATACAGCTTTACTAGGTTTGCGCTTTCGCTTACCATATCTATGTTTTGATATTTATATACCTCCACATAATAGTAGTAACCAAGTAGTTGTTTTATAGGAGTAAATCTATTGTCTTTATCGATACACTTCCATATATCATTCAGATATACCTTATTCTCCTTGAGATAAGCCATTTTATCATGGTTTCTCATTGCGCGCTCATCATAATCCATCGTCTCACGGAATATAACGTTGTCGATACAAAGGCTATTATAATAGTCAAGATAACGTATAATCCCGTCCATATCATTTATCCCCTCTTTCAGCAACAAGCAGCTCATGCGTGGACGCAGATTGTTGGCTTTAGCGAATATAGCTATACGGTAAATATCATCGTTGCTACAATATCCGTTCTCGTATTGCATAATGCGTTTATTTGTATCCTCATCAAAATGAGCTTTACTGATATTGAGATGCTGAAAATGATTATCCGCAATATGTTGCAGTATTGGTTTATTCTCTACGATATCAAACAGACCTGATCCGTTTGTAGTCAATGTTCTTTTCCTGTAGCCATATTTTTCGATAAGTCCCAGAATTGGCACGAGTCTTCTTGATTTTGTAGGCTCCCCTCCTGTGATTGATATTGAAGGATTAAGCGGTCTAAGTCTGTTAAGTATATCGTCAAGTCTGGACAGATACTCATCATCAGACGCTATCCTGCTTTTCTTATACATTTTCCCCTTGTTCTCGAACCTAAGCTGGGCAACACAGAATTTGCAATTGGCGTTGCAGTAATCGTCAGTAAAGATACTTAGGTTGACATTTGAATATACCTTACGCCTTTTCCCGTCAAAATCAAAATCATTAAACGTATATTCGTCAACATTGAAGCATTCTTGCCTCTTCTCTCGTATATTTTGAAATTTCAATGCATTCATTTTATTATAATTTAGATTCATGTTTTGCCCTCTTTTCAAGGTCACGTCCAAAACATTCGCCATCAGAAGCGTAACAACGCCATTCGTCATACACGTCGTTTATCCTCAAAGATGGAAGAGATTTGTCATTTTCAGCCCTGCCGTAGGAGTTGAATAGGTGGAAGCTTGATATGTCTATCATCTCTTGCGGTAGTTCGCCCTTAAGCATATCTAGCTCCTTATCGGTATATCCTCTTACGTTTATGGCAAAATTCACATATGATATAAACTCACAAGCCGAGATGATGTTCTTGAGATAATTGGCGAATTTAATGACAAACTTATGGCTGAATACCGTTTTAAGGTAAGTGTTGTAAGATAACTTCACGGTTATCCTCTTCTTGTTCCTTACCGCTATTTCGGCGATCTTGTCGATATGCCTGTCGAGCGTGAAGGCATTGGTGTCTATCACGATCTCTTCCACCTTTTCGAGCGTGGAGATATATTCCATGAGCAAATAGAATTGTGGATGTGTGGTAGGTTCTCCTCCTTCTAATTGCACTATATATTGTCCATCCATATCTTTCATGATTTTATGGATAGTATCAAAGTGCATGAATGATTGCTTTTTGCCATCTGATTTCATACAGCAAAATGGGCAACATACATCACAATGGTTTGTGATATTTATGTATAACTTATTTCCACGTATCATTACCAATCTCCTCCATCATTATCTATTCCTAAAACTGTAGTTATAATATTATCCGGATTCGTACCTGCGTTAGGAAGCATCTCAGGTATAGGGTTATCTTCCCTATCACCATGCATCATAACGGTAAGAACTCCACTAGCGGAATACAACCAAAGACGTTTGCCGTCCTTTTCCCATTTCTTCGCTAATCTATTTAATGAGTCAATCAGCTTACATTCTTCCGGGGTGCATTCGATCTCCGCTCTAGTATGATATTTTATTCCCATATTATTGATTTGTTTAATTTACGAGCCTCTGATAAGGCTCGTGTTAGTATATCCTTTTTTCTTATAATCTCCTTATATCTTTTGATATTCATTTTTATTATCTTCATAATAAGTTCTTTTGCCTTAATAGCACCAACATCTTATTCCAATCAACATATCCTTTATCCGTAAGTGGAGTGCCGATATTCCTATCATCTATATAATAATCACAATACAATTTTGGTGATGATGATACTGGCTCAGGATTGTAGTTTACCGAATACAGATTGATATGATTATATTTAAACCAGTCCACGGCATCCTGTAGATATCTACCATCTCTTACGATTTTATCCAAAGCCCCTCTTTTTAAAGAGGGGATAGTATCATATTTCATATATTCTTTTGATTTTCAATGTATTTTATAATTGTTTGTTCGGATATATGCCCTACTGATTCTACATAAAAAGATCTTGTCCATAATGTAGGAAGTTCTCTTCTAAGAGATTCAAATTCTTTTCTTAACATGTTAGCTGTATAACCTTTCAATTGTGAAACATGGTTGATAAGGGAAACCTCCGGTGAGCACGTCGATTTTCCCTTTCCATGAAGTGAAATCAGTTCTTTTAATATCTTCATATAATACTGTTTTTGGAAAATAATATTTTAATACACTTTGACAGAATGGATCTATCTCGCATTGAAAGACATTGTTCCATCCTACCTCTCTAGCGGCTAAATCAAAGCCTCCTATACCTGAGAAAAGACTAGCGTGATTCATTCCATCTTATTTGATATTAATTTTTCTTTTATATGTTTAGATATATCAATTATCTCATCTTTTATATTGCAGTCATCTTTTAATAATGAACCAAATATACATGATATGGCGCCCTTTAGGCCTAGCGCTATCCCTATCTCCAATATTTTTTATCGGTATTAGAGATTTCTACAGGTTCATATAATATTGATGATATGTTGTTAACGACGTATATTATATCATCTTCATTCATTGATGTAGATTTATCGACAATAGCTATAAAATCTTTTATAATCATAATATAAGCTATTTTTATTTCTTTTATCGTATCATCGCTTAGATGTCTATCTCTTATATGCCTTTCAACATACTTGTTTGCTAGATTCTCTATTTTGTTTGATTTGTCCATTTGTACTATCAATTATTTAGTTAATAATAGATCATAGTCCTCTTCATCTATACTCCCATTATTGTTGACATATATAATGAAATCATTTAAAAGCACGGACTTATCCTTGGATAAGGCTTTTATAATAAGCTCTCCATCATCTTTCAACATCACATGCACAGTATCCCGGATAACATATTTTTGACATTCTTTCTCAATCTTCTTGATTGTCTTAAGTATTATCTTATACGTCTCCTCATATCTTTTTACTATTCCGCACAGTTCAGTCGTATTATATTTACGTATAGCCGTGAATATATATTCCTTTTTACAATCCCAGCATTTTATCAGTTTTTCTGATCCGCACGCCTTATTCTTGTAGAAGAAACAGCCCTTACATGGCTCATTATGGTCGTAACTTAATACTACAAGCAGCTCCATGCCATTCTTGTATATCACGTCTCCTTGTTTCATCTTGTCTATTTTATTAATCTCATTATCAATATAGCAAAGTTGGATATTATCCATACTATAGATATCCAGAATGTTATACTCAACATAAGACCTATGTTCTTAGGTATAGGATCTACTCTCCTGAATGTAAGGATCATGAATACAAATGTCTTGAAGTTCATAATTTACGATATTTTTCTATATAGTTAACTATTAGATCATTGACACCTTTAGGGACATTAATTAGCTTAAGGTTACCTTGGAATATATCCTTACCGTACTCGTCCATGATCACCCCGAATGAAGGATTCATGATTCTTGTCGATATACATATCGGTTGGTCGGTATCGAATCTGATAACGGCTACCTTCTTCTCGTTTATCGCCTTCTTTAGGGCTATATAAAGCTTATGACCTTTAACAATGTCACAATTACCTTTCATGATCTTAGACATATATATGATATGCTCTTTCTTCACATTGCTGAGATTGTCCATCAGTTTAAGATCTCCACCAACAGATTTCCATTTTTTGAAGCAAGATATGCATAGACAATAACTGGACTTGGCGTTCCTCGGCATCATCCTGCTGCTACCAGCGGGAACCGTATCGCCACAGCAGACGCACGTCCGGTCTTTGTTGGTGCGTACTGGGCCATAGCTGTTTATCGGGTATTCTTTTTCTTTAAGCATCTTTTTCTGTTTTCAAAATTATCATCACCATATTCATAATTAGGACAAGCCTTATTGCTTGGGCGTCTCGTATAAGTCTTTTGCTCCCTATCATATTTCCTGTTAGGGTTTATATAATGGTCGCACACTTGCCAAGTGGAGCAGCATACTTTCCCGTATCTTTTCGCCCATTCCCGATCATGTAGATGTACACAAGTGGCGCAAGTTGGGTTCTTGAGCTTATCCTTATTCTCATCTATGATCTTATTGACCCGATCAAGAATAACATGCATTTTTTCAATATTTATGACGTTAAATGCGTCTGGGCATGGAAGATATGTCATTGAGCTTATATCTATGTCCATTTCCTTGGATTTATTGTAAGCTGATTTGTATTTCCTTCTCATCAAATCCTTTAATTGATTTACTTTTCTCTCATAAGTCCCCATATTTCACTCAGTTTTCCATCCTTGTTTTTTCAATAGATCCACCATCATCTCCTTTATCTTAGGGCTAATGGCTTCGGTAAGTATATCAGCGGCCAAGTTAATAGAGAAGCTAGTCATCCTAGATTCTCCTATATACTTCTCGCTGGTAACTTCTTTCACATAGTCGTGAATATCCTTGATCATTTCATTTTGAGATCTTAGGAGATCCAGTATCTTATCGAGTTTATCATTCATCTTTTTTCTCGAATATACCTGACAATAACCAGAAGACCACTATCGAAAAGAAAAATAGCCCAAGAGCCTCATCCGGATAATCATGCATCGCCTCTAAGATACTTCTCATAACTTAACATCCATTTTGTTGATTATCTTATAAAATATATCTCTAGTCAGCTCAATATCGTAAGTAGCGTCATGGAGCTTATTCTCGTCGATCTCAATACCCATAGTTCTGGCTACGGTCATCAACTTAAAGTTCTCCATATCGTTTCTTACACCCATCAGGAACGGTGTTACCATAACATATACATCCATACAGTTAGGATAGAACCATGATCCGAAATACTTATCCCCACATTGCTGGAATAAAGCCCGTAGGAAGCTGTTATCGAATCCAGCGTTGTTATACCCCACCAAATACATTTTATCCCTCTTATCGAACTTATTCACGTATTTGGATAATATACCAACTAACCGCCTGTACCCTTCTTCCATAGGCTGATACGACTGCACTTGCTCCAAGGTAACACCAGCCACATCCAGCGCCTCTTGCTCTATCGTGGCGGCAGGGTTCGGGGCTAGGCGGATGTCGAACCTCTCAGTCTCCTGCCCGTCGATATCCACGATCCCTCCTATTTGGTGTATCCCGTTTCCCCAGAACTTAACCCCGGTTGTTTCTAAGTCGAAAAATAATAATTTGCTCATATCTATTGATTTTTAAAATGTTCCTTAATCTTCTCCAATGCCTCATAAGACAGATAGCTGTTTATGGCCTTATTGCTATTTACTTTCATCAACTCATCAAACAGATCTTTAGCCAGTACTTTCCACCGTTCTCCCCAATCACGGAGATTCTCGACCTTTGACCGTATATCCGCGAAATAAGAATCTACGTCTGATTTGATTGATTTTGAATAGTATTTAACATCCTCCTCATCCCCATCCATAATATAATCACATTGTGTCCTGATATCTTTTATATGGCTATCTATATCACTGCACATATAATCAACAGGTTTACGTATATTGAATATCGCTTCTGACGTAAGACCGGTTATATCTTGTATGTCTTTTAAATTACCCATGATTTAATCAATTAAATACCAACCATCCACCTGCAAATCCCATTGCGAAAATAGATAAGATTATAGATGTGAATAATATCCAATCTTTTGCGCTTAGCTCATTATTATCTCTCTTTATTTTCTCAAAATAATCATATATAGCTGTATAAACAGCATGGTGAATATTCTCGTCTCTAGCCCTTACGATATTATCATATTCATTATATCCTAGATTATGGGTGGCGCTTTCGATCCTCATATTCCCCGTAACTTTTTTGTTTACATCAAAATCGAAACTAAATACCATATCAGTGGTTAGAGCGCTGGCGATTTTGCTTTTTATCTCATCATTACTGAGATTAGCATCGTGCACTAATCGCTCATAGTCTTTATCGTCAAGAATTATCTGTTTTTTAATGTTCATATCCCTAATATTTCTGCTACATAAACAAATCCATAACATATATAATTATCAGCGTCATGCTCACCCCAATTCACATGCCATACGACGGCGCACGGGAAATATAATGGCATATCCTCAGCCATAGGATCCTCTTTGAAGTCATCAATGTTTATCTTCTCCCTCCACCTCCACAGGTCTTGGATATCGTTCAAAATTAATTTCTCCATAACTATGACGGATATTAGATGTTAGTAATTCTATAGCCAAGCTGATCATGGCTCCCGCTTCAGTAAGTTTATTCATTTGGGCGTACACCCTGTGCTCTGCGCTACGATAAGTCTCCCTGCTGCTTATGGTATCTAGCAAATCATCTATAGCGTTTCTAAGAAGATTGGTTATTCCTCTTTCTCCCATACCCTTGAAATAATAAATATCACGACCAGCGTAAAACATGTCCTGATATCTTTTAGCTACGTACTCTATTCCAGATAGATGATATTTTTCGTTGTCTATCTCCACCTCCCCTTTTTCTATAGCCCTTAATAGTTTCCAGTCTATCTTTACATCAGCTTGACGATTTTTTACCTTTACATAGGCATATCCGCCATAATGAGAACCCAGCGTCCTCATCGTAAGTTCATTGACTTTTTGTTTGTCTCCATCCATAATAATCTGGTTTTTAATGTTGATACAAAAGTAAGATTTAAACAAAAATAAAAGCATGAATAATATAAAAACAATATTAATCATGCTTAAATATAAATATATCCCTTCTAGTTCTCACGGATATACGTATTCGTACTCATCTGGAGGAGATGTCTTATATTCAACATCGCACTCCATATTGGTGTAATAGTTATCCCCTTTTCTGTATACTAACGCTACCCAACAGTCGTATTTTTTGCTGTATCCTATAAGAGGGACATTGGCCATAGGCGGATTATCCCCCGTTTTGTATCTTATTCTTGTTACTTGTTTCATGTTCTCATGGATATAGATATTCGTATTCTTCCGGTGGATATGTTTCAAATTCGGTGTCGTACTTCACACAAGTGTAGTACTTGTCTTTGCTTCTGTACACTACTGTCCACGGACAGTCATATCTTTTGTTGTATCCTAAAAGAGGAACACCTTCCATAGGAGGCTTATCTTTCGTTTTGTACCTTAATTTTGTTATTTGCTTTATGCTCATATAATCTTATGTTTAAGTAATTCCATCATCATCGAAAACAATGTGTCTATAAGAAGTCTCTCGCTACTCCAATATATAGGGATCTCGTCTATGTCTCTATACGCTACAGACCATGCATGTTCTAGCTTATAACATTCGAATGTAGAACCATCTATCTCATATGGGAGTAAATTCAGTAACGTCCCTACATCCCAAACAGGATTGGATATATCAGGGGTAACGGCCTCTATCAACCCTATACGACCAGCGTTATCCTCCATAGAATGTAATTGATCCAGATACTTGTCTCTGAAGCCACTGGCGGTAGAGATAGGGAGGCCGGCCTCGACCAGCACTCTTCCCTGTTCTTTTGTGGTAAAAATCCGTTCCTTCATAATTTCATTTTCCTTTCTACTGTAACTATTGTATCATTATGCCATCCCCCATGAGCCACAAGAAGAATCTCCTGCTGCTCGAAGCCAAGCCCGGTCCCTATACCGCCGGAGTTCCACGCGCAGGTAATGACCACCCCTCCTTTCTTGGTGATCCTAGCTATCTCCTTCTTCTGCTTAGCCCAATAACTAGATTGTGTTGTTTGCATATCAACAGCACCTCCAAGCTTTTTATATGACTCGGATACCTGTCTCGAGGAATATGGTGGATCATACAACACCATATCAGCTATATTATCGCTAAGACCACGCAGGAAGTCCGTGGCGTCCTTATGATACATAGCCCTAGTATCAGGATCAAGATCGTTGGTGATCGTCCCTATATCGCTGTTTCTGGCGAATGGATCCACTATAACCATCCCCCCTTCTCGATATTTATCTATAAGTTCCCTTATCGGTTTTATGCTGAATGTCTCGCTGTTCGGCATAGACCATTTCTTGTTTATAATCATCTCTTAACTCTGTTTTAAATTTAAGCTTCATAGTACTTCTAGGTACAGGATCGCATATGTCATCCCACCAATTCTTGTGCCCTTTCGGTGGATGTATATCCTTTTTCCATAAAGATCCCTTAACTGTCTTGATTCTTCCGTATGGTCTCATTTTGCTCGTGTTTACCTTCACATGTCACATTATATCCGTTTCTAATGACCCGAACATAAGCTCATCAGTAATTTTGCGAAATTCCTTTACAATATCATTTATCTGCTTACGTTCGATGCTTCTTAGCAAATGGGCTATCACATCCACTGTCCATCCGTTACCCGCTAAAGACATGGCCGTATTTGGGGCTATCCCGTCAAGGTAATCATCCGGCAATGTCTGTAGCCTACACATCTCCACCGGGGTCAGGTATCTGAATTTGTCTTTCATGTCAAAGGCGTTAGGATATCTTCCGGGAGGTAGTGATGAGATCACGTTATCTTTCATGACTGTTGTCAGGCAATTACTTTTCTTGATGGGAGTGGTATTCTTATCTTTTCTTATCTCCAGACATTGCGTTATTTTTATGTCCTTGTCACAATCCTTTCGATACCCGTCCTCTCCTATCCTTCTACCGACAATGGTCCCTATATATCTCCCTCTTATGGCTCCCGGATTCCAACCCTTGTCATGCTCTAAAATATCATCCAATGATATATGCTTGTCTTTCGGCATTTCTACCGGCCAATTGCACCAATAAAGACGATGCCGGGTCTGTGCCGAGACCAAGGCACTATCGATCTCCACCGGCTCCACGCCAAGCTCCTCGGTAATCACCCAGCGGTGCTCATCCCGCATCCGGACGTTCTCGCCCAAGAACAGGACCTTACCTTTGGTCTCCTTCCTTAAATGCTTTACGATGTCCGAGAAGCAAAAGAAAAGCCTTCCACGAGCGTCCATGAATCCTTTACCCTTACCTGAGCTAGAGAAGCTCTGGCAACAGAACCCTCCCATGACCAGATCTATGTCTTTCCATGGAATATTCCACGTTCTCCAGTTATTGACATCTCCTAACCGGATAATATTAGGAAAATGTTTTTGACTTACCTTTATACATGTCTTGTCTATCTCCGAGGCATAGTAAGTCTCTATAGGTATACCGGCTCTTTGTAATGCTAGATATCCACATGATATCCCATCAAATAATGATAATACTTTCATATTGTTCATTTATTCTCAGACCTAAAAATATCCTTTGCGATCATATCAAGGGATATTTTATGTATCTTAGGTAAGATCTTAACCAATTTTATACCAAAATTTTCTCCCCTCTTAACAAAAGTCCATTTCCCGTACACGAACGAATCCGTGTATCTCAAGACATTCCTCGAACTCATAATTATCGCGTTCCTCATCATGAACATCCTTAACCCATTTACATGGTCTCCCGTCTTTAAACGGGATCTTTAACTGTTTCTTTGCCATCTTTTAAATTATATTATAATGTTATTACCTGCTCATAGGTGAGCGTGCCTTTGTAACCTCTAGCTTTTAGTTCTTCGATAAGTTCTCTAGGTTTGAATTTGGCTAGATCTGGATTGGTAAACACTTTCGTTAATTTACCCCCCCCATCTGCATTGGCTTTTTTGGACGATTTGTAGGCATTTACACAATCCTTACAGTAGTATCCAAACCCATCCTTTTGTGATTTGTTCTTATAGAATTTATCTACTGGTAATTCTTTACCACATTTCTTGCATATTTTAGTCTCCATGTCTATTAAATTAAGGTAATTATATACTCAATCCATTTATTTCCAGTTCCCCAAAATTATTTAGATTGATAATAAACTCATTCCCAACCCAATCAAAAAACTCGTATGCCATTTTTAACTTCTATTTCATCGTCACCGCAGCGATGATTAATAATATGCACTTTCATTACCTTCGTCCCTGTTGTCCTATATTTATAACTCTCAATTTATCATATCCCTCTGAAAGAATCCCATGATCAAACAATTTGCTAGCGTCTATCTTAAGACTTCTATAATTGTCAGTTATGTTGATATCACTCCACAAGTTCAATCTTCCCTTATCATCTAATTGCATATGGATAAATCCTTTTGTTATCTTCTTCCCGGCTTTAAGGCGCTCTACGTCTTTATCAGTAATCTTTTTCATACTTTCGATATTTTATCGTTACAATTAAATTCATCTTTCATCCTGATCTTTATGCCTCCATATGATAATTCCTTATGAGCTGTGACAAAATAATCAACCGCATCTTCATCTAATAAACTATGCGGGCACCTTTCCCATACAGGACTTTGATCTAGATGATCCCATGTAGCTACAAGTAACCTATTCTTGTCATCATCAATAGCTATTTTGTATGTCCCTGTAGTAGCCTTACGTTTAATGATCGCTCCATTTAACATCTGTTTCTTAGCCCAGCTCCATGAGCCTCTCAACCCAAATGTTCTTATAATCCAGTTATTTATCTTCTTCATTTCAAATTATTTGTTAAAAGTGTAATATAAATATAAATACATAAATTGAATAGGGCTATTCACCATGCCCTTATCAGTAGGATCATCGTATTTGTCAAGCCAAAGACGAAGCGCCTCCCAATCGATATCCTTACGGTCACATACCATGCAGGCTAGGTTAGCCCCGAACAGTTCCCCGTCGCCGCCCAGCGACTTGTTAAACCTCTTGGCTAGTCTTTCCTTGAATCCCTTATCATACCATATCCCGGAAGTAGCGGCATAACAATAATAAGCGTTGTATTTCATTTTCACGCCCATCTTCTCAAACAATGGTGTATGCCATATCCGATCTAAAAAGAATACTATTCCACGATATATGAAGGTTCGGAGATTTTTCCTGTATTCTTTCCCCAAGAAATTATCCACACAAGATATAGTCCCGCCTGAATAATACCAATTATTGGCGCCTCTCTTAACCTTATCCGTCATCTTGAATTTATTCTTTCTGTCTTCCACCCTATCCCAAGGTTTCAGCTTATCCTCATTAAATGTCGGGCAATAATGATAGTAATGATTAATCCACGAGAGGTAGGGGTTGTATATCGTGTATCCATTATCGCTGACATATGAGTTCATATCATACCCAAGCTCCTTGGCTAGAATAGATCCCTCATCAGCTAATACCTTCAATATCGGGTTCAAGTTCCATATCTGATCTTGACTGACGAACATCGAGTAACATGGATCCTCATCCTCCCCATACCATCCTCCCATCCCGCTCACTATTTTATCCAAATCAAGTGAATAATCTTTCCCGGGTAAAAAATCATCTCTAAGAAAAAAACCTCTATATGGGATCATATCATGTATGCCGGGTTGGTCGTCAAATATGAACTTAGCATTCTCGGTCAATCTAATCAATGTTTGCAAGACAGAGGATATATCTATGGGTGCATATTCACACCCATAGACCTTATTATTTATCCAAAGATATTGAAGAAGCTCGGCTATATTAATAGTCCCGTCCTCCACATATCCTGTCTTGTTATCGAAGTTTATTTTGGCTAGAGGTATATTACTTCCTTGTGGTTGATCACTTTTTTCATCACAACAATGCACGAACCTGTCAAAGAATATATCTTTCCAACCAAAATATTTATCCCTTATCGTCATAAGCCTATTTCTTGTCGTATAACGACATGACGTTAATAAGATCAGCTTTTCTGGCCATCCCCTCAAGTTTATTAAAGCCATCCATGTTATCTCCGCTGACGATGATAGTAGGATATACCTCTATACCGTACTTGGATATTTCCTCCTCCGTGGCTTTGTTCTCCGGGATCTGGTTTAACGTGACCTCACCCTCATACTCCTGTAATGTGTTGGCGATAATATACCGCATGTAGTCGCTGTACTCAGCGTCTTTCTTCGTGAAAAAATCAATTCTTACCATCTCAAATAGTTGTTAATCTGTTAATAATCAAATCAGCGGTAAATATAGCATTATCTACCTCATCTATACTCATCTTTCTCCCATCGAAATCGTTAGATAATAAATCCTTAACAATCTGATATCTACGCTGCTCCCAATTTACGTTTACATCAAAATTCAGATTCTTTACATAATCATGATTTAATTCATTATAACTGTAACTGAGATACTTAACTATCGGGAATAGGCTATCATCAATAGTGCGCTTGATTACATTAACGTATTTACCCGTTCTTTTGTCGATAGCTCTTAATCCCTCATCTACTACTCTTTTTACTCTTTTTCCTGACTCTTCCATTCTATAAGCCCTTTGTTATGTTTATCGTAATATAATAACGTTATGGCGTTCCAGCATACGGCGGATAGATGCATGAATCCCTCCTTATCATATCTCTCCCCTTTCGTATAAGCGACCAAGTGTCTCATGAGTGCACCTAGATAACGATTGAACCCATCAGGTATATCCTGCCATGAGTTATCAGCGTACTTCTTGGCACCTTCCGTATATACCCTCACGATGTCCTCTATCTCAGCCAAAGGAAGGAGATCCCACCGGAGTTTACCGTCGGCCCGGTCGTCCTTCCCGCTACCGTCTTTCCCTACGGCAGTCTTACATGCCTTGGCTACCTCCTCTTGGTGGGCTTTAATGATGGATGCACTATTAATATTATTGAAACGGGAAAGATCGTAAGCGTTTACATTGTCTACTTTTTCCTCATCAATAAGTTTTAACTTAATAGCTCTACCTAATGATACGACCATCTCCTCATCAACCCAAATAATCTCATCTACTTCATCCGACCATAGTCTGATTCTCATTCTTCCACTTTTATCAGCGGTCTCAACTACCTCAAACACATCGCCATCATAGACAACCTTTTGATACTTATAAAATTCCTCCTTCATTTTAAACTCCTTTTTGTTTTATTATTATTACTGGATCATCATTAAATGGGGATAATATCCCAATATGCAACAATATATTGCGCTCATCGCCCTCATTTTTATCGGCTTCAATAGCATTGATATTTAATTTGTTACTAGATATAATGTTACTATCTATATTAGGATTATTTTTGATTATAGCCCATCCTTTTATAATAGGTTCATGCCCCATTAATTTAGCGACATCTTCTTCTACCAACCAATATTCCTCAAAAACAGTATCCGGATATTTGGCTTTTATCTCCTCGTAAGTATTATACCATGTCATATTTTCGTAATTTAGATTAATAAAATTCACTAAGATCCCTGCATTCTGGCGTCTCACCTGTCATAGAGTAAAGCTCACCAGATGATAGATGCACGCAATGAACGGTCTTCCCGTCTATATACTCACTTCGCTTCGTGATCCCACAAATAGCGCAGCGTTGGATCCCCGGACCCGCCTTTATCCACGAGTGCCGTACGCTCCTCTTCCTTGTCCTGTTGGTGTCATTAAGCTTTCTCATGATCAATCCTCCAAGACCGTTACAATCTTATCTTTACCGATAATAACCTCATTCCCGCTTCTTACATCAAAGCATCTCTCACCCTCTGCCTCCTTGAAATAAAGAGCGCCATTGTACTCGAACAGACCGAAGCCATAATCATCTAGCTTCATTTCATTAAGTCTCTTTAATTTGTATATTTTCCCCATATTTTCTGTATTTTTTATATTTTGTATTACTAAACACATCAAAAAGATAGATAAGATCGTTGCTATTATCCCTCCATAAAATTCAGCAGAATCATCCTTCTTATTCCCTTCTATTATCAAATAGATAGAACCTGCCATTATTATAAATGCAAAGACTAACCCTATCATAACATTTTTCTGTTTTTTAGAAACTCCATCATATCCTCCACGCTAAGCTGGAAGCCGGCAGCCGCCTTATGGCCTCCTCCACCGGGGTTGGCCTTGCGTGCCAGCGCCGAGACATCCACCTCCTCCTTGGTGGTATAGAACGAGCATCTGAAGAATCTGCCGTTCCAGCAAAATGGCATCATCAAATCATGTTTTCTAGGATCGTACATAGACTCGAATGTGGTGGAGTTAAACTCCGTAGTATTCATACATATCGCCTTGTATCCAAATATATCTGCCTCGAATGAGAACATCTTCATTTCTCCTCTGTTTTTCTCGATGATATATTCTATTATGGCCTCGCCATTTCTTATCATATCAGAAACAAACTCGCCATTCGCCTTGTTTAGCACCTCCCTGACCATGTCAACGTCAAGCCCGCAATACCCTCTCATCCCATATTGGAATGAAAGAACGTCACTCCATTCGAAGCGATCATGATCCCATACATCATAAGCGCTCAATAATTTTACCACGTCAGGGGTTTCGATATCATCGAAAAGATATTCCCACGTAAGCTCACAAGCCGCCGTTCCGATACGTCTTTTGCCTTTGACATTATAGTCCTTCACAGCTTCTATCGCCGTCTTATGGTGGTCTATCCATGTGACATCTATCCCCTTGTCTTCCCATTCGTCGAATAAGAATCTCGTTCTATCGCCAAATGACACGTCAACTACAAACACCTTATCGTATTTATTCACGTCAGGTATTTCCTTGCCGTAATTGTAAGGAAGAAGATCAATGTCCCCTTTGAAATACTTTTTTACTATAGCTGCTGACATTACTCCGTCAAGATCAGCCTCATGATATATACAACCTATCATAACTTATTGTTTTTAGCTAAAAAATCTATATATTCTTTTATATCCTTGTTCCTATCATTATCCCAGTCAAAGGTCTCGTTTATGAATTTGAAGTACGATACCGGAATTGAATGCAACATCCATCCACAATACTTGCCGAATGTCATTAACGTAGAGCCAAGGGGATGATCCGGTCTTCCTGGAACAGGGGCTGCGGTTACGCCCTGCGCCAGCCCCCTCCTTCGGCCTTTCTTGGCGGCTTTGATATCCAGATCTGTTTTCGTTACCTTATCCCCCATCGGGATATTGGTAATTAGTTTATCGCCGATAAACATCCCCCATCCATATCCTTTGTAGTTCTCTATACTAAGTTTCCTTATATCACCGAACCTTGACGAGTTGTTGCAGCAATCAACAATCAAAGCGCTATCCTTACCGTCCTTTATCCTGACAGCTCTCCCAAGCCACTGATAAAACGAAGAGAACGAAAATGTCGGTCTTCCTACTATCACGCAGTCCAGACCCGGATGATCGAATCCCGTACCGAGGGCGGAATAGTTGAACACTACCTTCGTCTTACCCGACTTGAACCCCTCGACTATAGCCTCCCGCTGTTTCTTTGGCGTGCCTCCGTGAACCACTTCCGCCATGCCAGCGCATATCTTTGCGTTCATCCATTCGGCGGCGGTATTGCAGCTCTCAACAGAATCCATAAACACCAGTATAGATCTGCATACGTCTTTTAATACCATCAACCGACGTAAAATAAGGTTGTTTAAGCCGTTTTTTCTCACCGCCTCACTAATAGACTCAGCCGTATATTCGGAGCCGTTAGAATTAAGTTTAAGGGCATCTCCATTGAAATCCCATGTCTCATATTTAAGAGGTGTCCAAAATCCTTGCCTTATCATCTCCTCCACCTGTATGACATGGATTAGGTTCTTGAAATATACCGGTCTCATACGAGTGATGAAATTAAGCTGGGAATATGACACCTGCCCTATCGACATCGTTTTAAGCCTGCATGGTGTAGCGGTAAACCCTATCACCTTTTTCGGTTTCAGTTCATTCATGAATGTCATGAACTCACTGCCGTCCTCCGGGCTATACCCGGCATGAGCCTCATCTATCAACACGTTCCTGATCCCCATCTCCTTAAGCTGACCAACAACCTTCTTGATAGACCCTAACGTGGCGTATATCATGTTAGACAGCTCTTTCTTTCCACAGGAAGCGGAGTAGATGGTAGCCGGTATGCCATACGACGTTATCTTGTCGTGGTTCTGTTGCAGCAATTCTTTTGATGGTTGTAAAATCAGCGTCTTATCTCCCATCAATCTAGCCGCCTCTGCTATCAGCAGTGACTTACCGCAACCTACAGGACCTACGATCAATTCCGGATCATGTCTATCAGAATTTATGTAATCGGAGGTACTTTTAACACACTCCTCTTGATATGGTCTTAATTTGTAAATCATTTGGATTTGTAGTTATCAAAAACGTCTTTTACGTACTCTAGTCTTATCGCACATTCCCGGCCATCGTCCATTTTTACCATCAAAGTCTCTTTGGTCTTGCTTATGGCTATCACCTCTCCTATCCCTATCTGGGTATGAACTATATCACCTATCTTTACATCAAATTTACTCATGGTCCAGCCTTTTATTAAATTCCTCTATCTTGCTCCTGTCTGTCTCTTTGGTCATTTTAGCCTCTTCCTTGAATATGTCATACCCTTCTCGGATATTGTCTCCAACCATATTCTCTATCATCTCCCTTAGCTCATCGCTTCTTACGGCAAAAGATATCTGGAATGATTTACTTGTGCCTTTCATCAGGTAATCAATCTCCTTCTTACATTCTGTCATTAACCGATCCAGATTATCGAACTTAACGAACTTGGAGTTGCCATTGGCTTTTCTTACCCCATCCTTGAAATCCTCCAATATCCCGTTAAATACATCCGCCATACACATCATGGAATGTAGCCATACCAGCATATTGAATTTATATTCATTATCAGCGTTATTCATCAAACTCACCAAAGACTCGCTTTTTGTCAACATGATCTTCGATTCCCGGTCTACGATATCCTTTATCTCCTGCCGGCATTTCATGGCACCAACGAAATCCATTTTAGAATAACATTCATTTGATTTCTCTACCAATTTCCTGATATCCTTTCTAGACATCAGAAGATCCAATACCTGTTTTTCTCTTTCGTTTTTATCCATAATCGTTTATTTATTGGCACAAATATAATTAAAGCCTAGATATTTACCTAGGCTTTTTAATAAAGTTAATCTTTTTTATTCTTTCTTTTTGACTCGTCCCAATCCGATGAGTACCTGCATGTTCCTTGTTTGTGGATCGAGAAATCGCACCAAAAACACAAGGGCTTGGGGCGGGGTTCAAGGCAGGCCGGCTGGCGTCCCATGAGGTAGCGCTTCTCGTACTTATACCCCTGTTTGGCGTCGTCCCAAACGTGAGCTTGATAGCTATCTATTTTATTTGTCTCGAAATCATACATGTCAAGGAGAATATCGTTAAGTTCCTTGACCGATCTCTCTACTTTCTCCTTATCTACCTTCACGTTCTGATTGTCCAGCATGCGGGTAAAGAAATAGCTGCACATATCCGGCAATACCTTATATTTTCTGAGTATGTAAAAGGCGTATATCGGATGTTGGAGATTATGAAGCAGCTTATCTTCATCGAATAACTTTCTCCCGGACTTCCAGTCTATCGTATACATGGCTATCCTGTCCTTTGTCTTATACTCTCCACGCCAGTCCACCGATCCTATGATATGTACCTTATCGTACGTAACGCCATCCAAAGTAAGGGGCTTGGGCAGCTTATAGGGCAAGACAAAGTCCTCCTCCACGCCTACCGGTCTCGACCCCCGGATCACCTTCTCCATTGGCGTAAGATCAGACCATGCCTTCTTATAATTGCCAGCAGCATCCTTCTCAAACAACCCCACAATCCATCTTATTAGCCTAGCCGCATGTTGCATAGACTCGATCTGGGATTTTACGCTATCAAAAGGAATCTTCTCTATATCCGCATAGTAATTGAAAGCCTTACTCATATCCTCATAAGAAGGTCTACATCCGTTCTTGAAGAAATACTCCATTGTCTGGTGGATAACCGTACCATATGACGTAGCCTCGTGCTTCTCCGTGGATCTGTGACCCTCCACGTAAGTCTTATACCACTTATACGGACACTGAACAAACGTGTCTATCTGTGAGTAGGATGCGGCAAGCACCTTCTCACCGCCTATCGTCTTGCATAGCAAGTTATTCTCCGGAACGATCATAAAGCCTCTCCGTATTTATGTCACGCCCATATAAATCCATCGAAATATTCTGTAGGTTATGCAAATACCTTATCTGGATAAGCTCGCTCAGGTTATCCTCCATATCCCTAAGTCCGAGATAATACTCGTCGCCAAAAACCTCCATGGTCATCCCGTGTCCACGATATACGCCCCTATTCTTGTCACTCTTGAAACCGATAGCGTCAAGAAGGTTATCGTCTATCTCAATAGGCATGACATCATCTTCCCCTGAATACCATTTCATTATCCCATCATCAACCTCACGTTCAAGGATTAATGATCCACTTTCATTACGCATACCGGTAACGCACCCTACTCTCCATATATCACCAGCTTTGTCTTTTACAAGATTGCCCGGTCTTAACTCCTTAACTGAAATCATATTCTTCCTCCTCATGATCGTCATCACAATCATCGACAAGAGGGGTCTCTAACCCCTCTTCCCAATCATCATATCCGAAATCCATTACTTACCCTTAACCCAATCATACAACATATCCACAAAAATCCCTACAGTTAGTTCATCGACAGATTTATCGCCAAAGACATCATCCGGAATCCTTATATCCATCTTCTCTTCAATCCCCATCACCACCTCTACGAAATCCAAGGGATCCATACCCATGTCAGTTTCCAGATCATCCTCGTTATTGATCTCGGCGGCATGATTAAGACCCGTAAACTCACCCATTTTCTCGAATATCGTTTCCTTGACTACTTTTTCAACTTCTTTTCTTTCCATACTAAATTGACATTTTTAATCTTCTACCTAATTCTTTTTTTATATCCGATATCCTTTCGATGTCCATCTTAACATCGCCTGTGATAGCGTATTCCTTATCCATTTTCTTGGGAGGATCCGGGAGCCGGCTTATGGCGAACAACCATGCCAGCTCCTTGTTCTTGTTCTCCCTAAGATACAAGTCAGACGTCATGCCATACATTTTTATGATCGTATCGAATAACGTTGATTCCGATAAACTCATATGCACGCTATACACATTTGATGGTTTCCAGATCAAGTTATCCAATCTCATCGTATACTCACGTTTAAGATCTATGTGGGATATTACGGCTCTTACTATAGGTTCTTCCTTGAAGTTGGTATTAGCCACGAACCATACGAGCCGTTTCTCTACCTCCTTGATAGCTCCTGTATCCTTACCCATATCGTTATATACCCCAACGATACGGTCCCGGATCCCCTCGACCTCCGGTGTCAGGCCGGGTGTCTCTATCAGCATCAGCAGCGACCCTCCCCTTGGCGTTATCTTCCACTTCCCATTCTTCTGAAGCTCGATATAACCAGATGCTTTATAACTATCTATTTTCTCCTTTGGAATGACGCTAGCCATCTCCTCTTTCTGCCGGATCATCAAGAGATACCCGACATCAGACATCGTTAATCCTGATGTCATCATCTGTTCAAAATTTATATACATAAGCTAATGAGTTAAAATATTGACCTGATCTTTCTGGCTACCCTCTCGACTATATCGGGATGATCATTTCCGTTATATATATCTATTAGCGTATCTATTATATGTAACCTTATGTTTTTCTTTGATGAACGAAACCAAAAATCTCCATTTTTTCTGTTTACAGGTTTGAACATCTTCAGTTCTGGTATAAGATAACACGCCACACATGATCTTTCAGCAAGTGATAATTCAACCGCTGCCTTTTCTATTGCTCTGCACATAAATGTATAATTATCATTCTTTATTAGATCGTAAGCTCTTCTCAACACCCTAAGGGCGTCTGCTTTCGATAATCTCTTTCCCTTTTTCATACTGTTTTACCGTATAAGATTCATTAGCCATACCAACTCTACCAACTGATATAGATTGATTTATAGATTGGTTAAGATGCCCTACAACCGACATCTTAGCCCTAACCGTATTGGCGCATCTTAGAAGGATTCGATAATCCTCTAACGCCCTCTCGTATCTTACGTCCACCCTAGCCCTTTTGTCAGCATCAGTCATGCTCTTACATGTTCCGTCCTCCCTCAGGCTTATAGCGATCTTGTCCCGTATGATTCTGATATCATCCTCGGCTATCACCAGTTCGGCGTCAAGAACCCCCTTGTATGAGCTAAGAAGATCCTCCACCGCCACAACTTCCCTTTTTAGGTTCTCCAATTCCAATATCATTGAGTTGTCATTTATCCTTTTATACTCCTGTACTTTATTGGATACCTCATCACAGATACTCATGATCTCCTTTTCCCGTTCCCGGTTTATGATATATCTGATGCTGTATTTAGCCATTTCCTTTAACGAGGATATAATTTCCTTTATCCCCATCTTATCCTCAACCGACAATACGGTCTTCAAGAACATTTCCAACACCTTTATCACTACAAGCAAGTAATTATGTCTCAATCTCATGTCAATAAGGTGTTTCGTCATGTACTATATTGAAATCATCACTAGGCGGTATATATTGTTGCTCCAATGGAACACATGGAGGTGGGGGCGGCAGCGTCACCACGGTCGTGTCCGGCTTGCCGCTACCCACGGGGGCATCCGAGCCTCCCGGTCTTTCTTGGCGCACCACCCCTCCATCAGGATAATATCGCTCATATCCTTTCATGATATCTACATGTATAGCGTCAATCTCCTCCAATGATCTTTGACGGACCTTTACGATATGATGGAACAATAATCCATCCACACGGAAGGATCGTCTTGACTCGCTCTTGAAACGTTCCAGATTAGGATACCATCCTTGCGGAAATTGCATGTATGAGGAGTACCCGTATCTTTTCGGTATATTTAACGCTACCATAGCCGTACATAACTGTCCCAATGTATCTGATTGATAAAAATCAGATTGTTTTGGCATATGATCCTTTGGATCCCGCCGTCCTTCGATATCACGATTGAGTTGGGATATTATAAGAAAGAAAATATTAGGAAAAGTTCTTTTAGCGATATTACACATGGTTATCAACGAGTCGATATTTCTTTTGGCGTCTCCTGAACCTTGTACTAGAGCCGTATGATCTATAGATACGAATACCATTTTCTTATCCTTGTTTATTGGCATATACTCATTCCATAGAAAGTTTTGAAGCTCATCTACGGTTGATGGTTTAGGGATGTATGTTATTCTGCTAGAGTTCTCTTCCTTGAGGCATCTCTGCATTTCTTTTACCTCATCTTCTGACATCTCGTTAAGGAGTATATCTTGTATGTCTTTCCCCATTTTTTTTGATAGTGAACGTAACATCAAATCTTCTGGGTTCATCTCAAACTCACATCTTAACCATACATAATCATCTGCCTGTGGATTGATATTGACATTCATC
>OLYJ01000028.1_pt1 | contig 69798 bp, 63 predicted proteins | sample 1674121 | NCBI WGS metagenome assembly OLYJ01 (sample SAMEA103958146, study PRJEB25191) | human gut metagenome | reverse complement strand
ATATTTCAATAATTTTAAAATAAATTAAAAAAAAATTAAGATTATACCCTATTTTATTACTAATAATAACTTAATATAACCAAAATTAAAAGCTATCAAAAGATAGCTCTATTTATTAAAATAAGCAAGATCCTAATATAATTGCAAGTAAAATGTATAATACAATTACAATTAAAAATCCACTGCCACAACTATTTGCACAAGCCATTATTAACACCTCCTTACGAATTAATAAATTATAACCAAGCACCTAGTATAATTACAAGCAAAATAAATAATACAAGTACAATCGCAGCACTAGAAGTGTAATTTCCCATATTTTTTTCCCCCTTCTTTCTCTTTTCACATTATTGTATGGAAAAATTGCTAAAATGGTGAGTGATTTAGACTATAAATAATCAAATTTCAAATGAAATTGTTAAATTTTATTGTAATTTTCTACAATATTTGTTATTATATAATTTGTAATCGAAAGGAGAATCCAAGTGGAAAAGAAAACAAAAGAAAAATTAAAAAAAGGAATAAAAAAAATAGAAGATAACAAAAAATTGATTATTGGTCTTGCTATTGGACTAATCGTAGGACTATTTATTATGGTAATCACAGAAGATGAAGAAATTGCCAAATTAGAAAACGGTCAAGAACCAGTAGTAACTTTTAATAACCAAACAATTACTGCAGATGATTTATACGAAGATATGAAAGAATATTATTCAGTAAGCGTTTTATTAAACACCATCGATGATATGTTATTCAAAGATAAGTATTTAGATGAAGGAACAATAAAAAAAGAAGTAGATGCAACTGTAGCACAATATAAAGAATATTATGGAGATAATTTTTCTTCATTACTTAACCAAAATGGATTTAGTAGTGAAAAAGAATTTAGAAACGTTCTACTTCTAGATTATAGAAGAAACGAAGCTGTAAATGATTATATGAAAGATCACGTTACAGAAGAAGAAATTAATAACTATTATAAAGAAAATGTCTATGGTGATGTTAATAGTAAACATATTCTAGTAAAACCAGATACTACTTCTGATATGAGTGAAGATGAAATAGCCACTAAAAAATCTGAAGCTAAAAAACTTGCTGAAGAAATTATCAAAAAATTAAACAGTGGTAAAACTTTTGATGAAGTAAAAGATGAATATAAAGATTCTATCGTCTACGAAGAATTAGGTGACCAAGCCTATAATGCATCATTAGAACAAAATTATTTAGATGAAATGCATAAATTAAAAGTAGATGAATATTCTAAAACACCTGTAGAAACATCTTATGGTTATCATATCGTCTATAAAATATCAGAAGGCAAAAAACCAGAATTAAAAACTGTTAAAGACGATGTTATAGACGCTGTAGTTAAAGAAAAACAAAGTGAAAATACTAAATACTATCAAGAAACATTATTCCAAATTAGAAAAGAAGCTAATTTAACATTTAAAGATTCTTCTCTAGAAACAAAATATAACAGTTATAAAAACAGCTTATTAAAATAATTATTAAAAAAATCCCAAACGGGATTTTTTTAATTTACTTTATTATTTCTAATACAACTTCCTTATCATCAAAATGAGTCTTTTCCTTACCTATTATTTGATAATCTTCATGTCCTTTACCTAAAATAAGTAAAATATCTTTTTCATTAAGTAAAGATATACCCTTTTCAATAGCTAATTTTCTATCATAAATAATCTCATAATTATTTCTATCTAAATTACAAACGATATCATCCATAATTTGTTTTTCATCTTCACATCTTGGATTATCATTAGTAAATATTACATAATCAGAATATGTTGTAGCAATATCCCCCATAATTGGTCTTTTAGTTCTATCTCTATCACCACCACAACCGATTATTGTATAAACTTTTCCTTCTCTATATTCCAAAACTGATTTCAAAATATTTAAAACCGCATCTGGTGTATGAGCATAATCCACAACAATAACATTACTATTATAATTTATAATATCAAATCTTCCCTTTGGAGTTTTAATTAGGTCTATTTTTTTTAAAACATCTTCTATATCATATCCTAAACTTACAGCACTAATCAAAGCTACCAAGAAATTATACATATTATATTTTCCAGGAATAGGTAAAGTAATATCATAACTATTATTACTAACCTTTAATGTAAATTTAGTCTTATTAATTTTCAAATCATAATCTAATATTTGATAAGTAGCAGGTTTAATTCCATAAGTAACATTAAAATTACTTTCAAATAAAAATTTATCGCCATAACTATCATCTATATTAACAATAGCCACTCCATCGTTTTTAACCATTTTAAATAGCTTTTGCTTTGCATTCAAATAATTTTCAAATGAACCATGAACATCTAAATGATCCTGTGTCAAATTAGTAAAAGCAACTACATCAAATTCCAAATCTAAGACCCTACCAAGTTCTAATGCATGACTAGATACTTCCATAACAATAACCTCTACATTCTTATCATAACACTCTAAAAACATATCATATAAATCCATCAAATCAGGTGTTGTATTGTTAAGTTCTCTTCTAGTATCATCGACATAAAAACCAATCGTTCCTATATATGCTGTCTTCTTTCCTAATTTATTTAGTAATTGATATATCAAATAAGCACTAGTAGTCTTCCCATTAGTTCCAGTAATTCCAATAAACTTAAAACTATCAAGTTGCTTCTTATAAGTATCTTTTAAATACTTTGCTAAATATACTCTTGTATCTGGTACAATTAAAGTTTCAACATCGTAACTACCACGTTCACAAATTACCTTAGAAGCACCATTTAAAATAGCTTGCTCTATATAATCATGTCCATCTGTAACTACACCTTTTAAAGCTAAAAAAGTATCTCCTTTCGTAATTTTTCTAGAATCTGTTTTTAACATTACTTTCCCCCCTCATTAAATATATCAGGCAAATCATTTTCTAAAAGAACATAAACATTTTTATTATCAATATTACAAACCAGTTTAAAAGCATCTCTAACATCGTTAATTACAAATATCTTATCCCTATCATAATGCTTATCAATTAATCCTTCTAATATTGGTTTAGTTTGCTTTTCACCCACTAATATAACCATATCAGCAACATCACTTATATATCTTCCAAATTCTTTATTTAAATCATTTTGACGCTCTCCAAGTTCTATCATTCCAGGAGTAACAATAACCTTATAACCATCCATTAAATCAAGAACTTCTAAAGCCATCTTTGAACCTTCCGGATTAGAATTAAAAGCATCATCAATAATAGTTACCTTATCATTATATTTTTTTAATTCAAGTCTATGTTCTGTAGGTTTCAATAAAGAAACAGCTCTTTTAATAGAACTAATATTAACACCCAAATACCTAGCTAAAGCAACCGCTGATAAAATATTATATATATTAGCTCTACCTAACAAATTAGTTTTAAAATGTTCCTTATTAACCCCATCAAAAACTATATCAAATTCCATTCCCATATTACTTGTCTTAATATTAACCGCTCTTAAATCACATTCACAATCAATACCAATCCAAATAATTTTACAATCATTATTTATTTTATAATTTCTTTGATACTCATCATCCTTATTTAAAATACCAACACCATCACTAGGTAACATTTCAATTAACCTAAACTTTTCCACTGTCGTATTTTCTATTGTTTTAAATGTTTCCAAATGAGCCATACCTATCTTAGTAATAATTCCATACTTAGGCTTAATAAATTTACAAAGCTCCGTAATATCCCCTTTTTTACACGCTCCCATTTCAGCAATAAAAACATCATCAAACTTATCTAAATAATTATTAATAGCATTCATAAGCCCATAAGGAGTATTAAAACTCTTAGGAGTAGCAAAAGAATTATACTTAATATTCAAAATGTCATTCAAAATATTTTTACTAGTTGTCTTCCCATAACTACCAGTTATCCCAATCTTAATTAAATTATCCATATTATTAATTTTCCCTAAAGCCTTATGTTTATAATAATAATAAACACATCTTTCAACAGGTATATTAATAATATTAATAATATACATAAATACAAAAAGAGTAGAAGAAAAGAAAAAAATGAGGAGAGAAAAAAAGAAAATTGAGGATAAGAGAAAATAAAATAAAAAAAATAATATCTGCACTACCAAGAAAAGTTTTATGGTTGATATTAATATTAATGATTATATATAATGTAATAAACACAGTATATGGAGTTTTTAACAAAAAATTGGATTTGAGAATAGGAAAAGCAACAATGTATACAACCGAAGACAAAACAATGATTCCAACCATAAAAACAAATGATCTAATAATAACTAAGAAATGCCAACCAGACGATTTAAACTTACAAGACATAATAATTTTTGATGAAAATGGAATAACCAAAATACAAAGAATAACAAAAATACAGGGACATGGAGAAAACTCATATTATACAACAAAAGGAGACAACAATTATCATAACAATAATGTAATAATAGAGTATAACCAAATAAAAGGAAAATTTGAAAAAAGAATTCCATTGCTAGGATTAATAGTAAAAATGCTACAATCAAAAATAACAACAGTATTTGTAATAATAATACTTGTATTACTATTTGTATTTAACAGAGATATGAAGATGAAAAGTATAAAACGAAGAAAAAATAAAAAGATAGACCAACTAAGAAAACAAAACAACTAAGATTGGCTATATTTTTTGGGAAATCCAAAATTAGAAGAAATAGCAAAGTTAAATTGAGAACGGGCGATTTTAATCGCCCATTATTTATGAATTTATATTTGCATTTGTTTCTTGATTTGTAGTACTAGAATTATTTGCACTTTCTACATTATTAATTTTGTTCATCAAATTATGACCTCTTTTAAAAGCTTTTTTTGAAACCGCAGGTAAGCCTTGGAATACAATTTTAAAACTTGTAAAATCCTCAAGCTCATTATATTCTAAACAAGATAGGTATACATCTAATTCATTAGAGTTTTTGCAAGCTGTTATAATGGCAGGATGCAAATTATAATTGAAAAATAATTCTGTTGCTAAATCAACAGCCTGTAATAAGGTTCCTTTATCGCGCTGTCTAACTAATCTATATGCTTCTCTAAAACGTGAAATAGCAGAATTCTTATAGCATTTTAAAGGAATGGTATATAATTGATTAATAACATCTTGAGCAGATGTATATTTTGCAGGACTCGCTTTTAAAATATTTTTAATATCTGTTAAAGTGTAAGGCAAAACTACTTTTTTCTCGATTTCAGAAATTATTAATGTGTTAGGCAATAAATTAACTTCCTTGGTTCTAACTTTAACCTTTTTAGCAGATTCAGCAATAGCCTTGTTTTGATTTTCGACTTCTTGAAAATCAGCCTTTAAAAAGCACTCTATTTTCATGGTATTTGTGGTAATCTCATCAATAACATCTAAATAATTTTCATTAAATTTAGATATTTTATTAGTCATTACAACATTACTTTCATTATTTTTTATTTCATATAATTGGCTAAGTAGAGCTTCCAAGGAATCTATATTAAATGTAGATTTTTTTAATAGAGCCATAACATTATTTAAGGCCTCGTAATTTTTACTAAATTCCATAGCAGTTTCTATAACTTCAGAATTTTGTGTAATTAAATTCATACACAAAAGAACTTCTTTGTTAAGACTTCTTTGGTATGCTAAACTAGCATCTATAAAAGAAATTTCTCTATTAATAAGTTTTAGTAAATTTGATTTTGTTTTATTATCATTTAATTTTATCATCTGTTCCTCCAACAAAACAATAAAGTTTTGCACATAAATATAAAAGAAAATTAAAAACTTAACATTCCTTAATATAATTATAACATCATATAAAATTTTTTCAATAAGCTTTTCGTTAAAAAATATGAAAAAAATAATACAATTTTACAGCAATATTACAACTATATTACAAAACAAATACAAAAGTTTTTTTTAGATGTTTTAATCGAAAAATGTATTGATAAAAAAAAATGACTATGTTATATTATAAAGAAGAAAGAAAGTTTACGGAGGATGAAAGAAATGAAGAAAATTTTTTATAACACACTAATTATTTTATATGCATTAATTGCAATAATAGTAACAATATGTTTACTATCTTTTAATCAATTTAAGGTTTCAGAATTTGACTCTACAACAGTATTAATAATCAATACAAACAATCTAAAAGAAAAAGGATTTAACAAGGGAGACTTAGTGTTGGTTGATACAACACAAAAGCAAGAACCGGGAGAAGATATATTTTTTCATGCAACATCAGAGTTAGGAAAAACAACAGTAGATATTCAAACATTAAAAGATAAACAAGTTAGTTCAGTAACAGGAGAAACCACATATGTACTAGAATCTAAAGAAATACCAAGTGATTTAGCAATAGGCCCAACAAAAAATTCAATAAGAATAGGAAAATTGGGAACAATTTTAAGCATATTAGAATCTAAATGGGGATTTTTGATACTAATAGTATTCCCATCATTATTAGCATTCCTATATGAATTATGGGAATTTATAGCAAATATAAAAGCAGCTAAAGAAGACGATGACGACGAAGAGGAAGACGATGAAGATGAGAATGAAGAAGAGAAAGTAGTAGAGAAAAAAGCACCTGTAAAAAATACTACATCAACAGCATCAAAAGCTAAAAAAACAACAACAGGAACATCACAAAAGACTACAACAAAGAAAACTACAACTACTAAATCAGCAAGTACAGCTAAAAAAACTACAACTTCAAAACCAAAAACAACAACTAAAAAAACTACTAAAACAAAAGAACAATAAAATGGAATGGGATGAAAAAATGAGAGTGGTAAAAAAAATATTTAGATGGGTATTTGATATTATATTATTTGTAATATTAGGTATTGCTCTAATAATGGCATATAATCATATACAAATTAACATTAAAGGAAATACATATACAACAATGCTTGGATATTCTGCATTTGAAGTATCAACAGGAAGCATGTCAGGAACCATGGAAATAGGAGATGCTATACTAGTTAAACTTATTGATCAAAATGAAACTGTAAATAAAGACGAGATAGTTGTGTATAGCCAAGGAACAGCATTGGTAACCCATAGAATAGTAGAAGTAAATGGCAACCAAATTGTTACAAAAGGTGATGCAAATAATACAAATGACACACCTATACAAAGAAACCAAATAGTTGGAAAAGTTATAAAAGTGATACCAAACTTTAGAATGTGGAAAGAAATAATTTTAACACCAAAAGTACTAATACCAGCAAGTGTGGCGTTACTATTACTTTGGGTATTCTTCTCATATGACAAAGTAAAAGTAGAAGTTGTGGTAAAAGAAGAACCTACCAAAACAAAGAAAAAACATACAAAACAAGAAGAAATTGAAGAAAAAACAGAAGAAATAGAACAAAATGATGAAGAAAACAACGAAGAAAATATAGAAAAACCAGAGAAAAAATCAACAAAGAAAAAAACTACAACAGAAACAAAAAAATCAACAACCAAAGGAACTAAAACGAAAGAAGAGAACAAAACAAAAAAGACAAATAGCACAAGAAAAACAACTGCGACAAAAACAAGTAAGAAAAAAGCTGAAGAAAAATAAATTACAGAAGAGTGTGTGGAGGAAAAATGAAAGAGCAAGTTCGAAGAAGAAGGAGAAAAGGTCGTAGAACAACGGTAATAGCTATAAGATTTATAATTCTTGCTGTGTGCATAATAGTATTGTGCAGCATTGCTCTAACAAATACTATAGCAAGATATCGTAGTGAAGCTTTAGCTTCAAAAGATATAGAAATTGCTATGTATGTATTTAAAGAAGATCACCAAACTATGAGTTTTAAATTAGACCAAATGGTACCAAGAGCTGAACCATACCAACATACGTTTTCTGTAACAAATTCAGATTCAAATAACAAAATTGCACAGACAAGCATAGATTATGATATTACAATAAAAACAACCACAAATTTGCCATTACAATATGTACTATATAAAAATCAAACACCAACATCAGCAAATCCAACCAATATACTTCCAAGTGCTGGAACGGTGCAAGCTGATACAGATGGTACATATTTTAAAAACTTTAAAACATCAACACAAACAATGGCACACAGTACAAAAAAGACAGATGTATATTATTTGTTAATATATTTTCCAGAAACCTATAAAAATCAACCAGAATATCAAAATATGATAGAAAGTATGGAAGTAATTATAGATTCAAAACAAAAAGTATAACATATTGTAGGGGCGATTTTAATCGCCCACACTTCGAAGAAATTTCTAAAATAAAAATGCAAGGGGGAAGAGATGAAAAAGAAAAAAAACAGCACATATTACAGATACACCAGGAAACAAATTTTAGTTTTATCAGTGCTAGTTATATTTTGTTTGTCTCTTGTTACAATACTTGCAAGATATGTATTAAAATATGCAAACAATTTTTACACCAGCACAAAAGAATTTTATTTTGAAAGTGACAAATTAAAAGAAAGCAACCCAACATATAGAATAGAACAATGGACGGGAATTAATAGCTATTCAATACCAATAAAACTTAGTACCGCAAAAAACACATTAGAAAAATTATCATATGATGTAGACTATCAAATTTCATATAGTTGCTCAAGCAATATAACATGCCAACTAAGTAAAACAAGTGGAACCATATATACTACAAACAACTTAGACACGGTCACACTTAGAATTAATCCAAACACAGCATTAAATGTTGGAGACCAAGTAACAATAAATGTTACAGCAAGTACTACAGAGCCATACAGTAAAACTATTTCTGCTAAATTTGTGTTTATTATAGGGAACAATGAATATTCATACAAAATTGAAGATGCTGTAGGGCAAATATACTGTGATTTAGTTATAACAAACACAACTAATTATTATATAGTACTTGAAGCATTTGGCTCATACGCTGTTGGAGATAAAGTGGACATATATTCATATTCAATGTTAGATGCAACAGAAAAAGCAAAATGTAAACCAACAAAATTTACACAATTTGGGTATGACCCACAAATACTATCTCTTGATATGGCAAATACAACAGTAGAACTATTCAGCCAAGGAACAGAAAACCAAGGCTCTGTTACATATGTAGTTGGTTCAAAAGTTGGTGTAAAAGCAGAATCAAGTGCAAGAGTTAGATTCTATAAAAAAGATCCAACTCAAAACTATACATATCCAATAAACAATAACACTTCTATTATAACTGTAGAATTCATTGATTGGACTTAAAAAACATTAAAGGAGAAATTTATATATGAGTGTAATGGATGAATATATAAAAATAGTACAAGACGCTATAACTAAATATTTAAAGTTAGTTTTTGAAAGAAAATTTAATAAACAAATATGTGACAGCTACATAAAAACATACATAGATGTTAGATACTATAATGTAAACGAACGCGGAAACCATAGAACATTAAGAAAAGAAATATTAGAAAGTTTAAAAGAAAAGAAAAAAAGATTAATAGTAGATAATAAATCAAAACAATTACTAATAGAAAATATGGAAATGTTTTTTATATATGTATTGTATATAGACAAAGTTACACCATATAAAACAATAGATGATTTAGTAAAAAACATATGCAGACTAAGAGTTAAAATATTAAAAAAAGAAGATGAAAAATTTAGAAAATTATTAAAGGATTTAATAGAAGATGATATAAAGAAAAAAGAAGAATATTTAAAAAAATTTGATAGTAAAGTTTTTTCTTTAAAATTAACAGATTACAATAGCACAAATGAGGTACAAAGAGTAAGTTTAAAATATCATATGAAATTTTCTACAATATTTAGCGCTACAGCAATAGAACGAGCATTTAATACTGGAACAACAAGTGAAGACAAGTTATTTGTAGAGTATAATATGATAAGTGCACAAATAATAAAAGACATAATAAAAGGAAACTTTAAAAAACAATATATAGTTGAATTTGCGGATTCATTATTTGAAAAAAAACAAAAAATAACAAGACTACTAAATATTATAGACAATTCAGCATTGCAGGACAAATTAAGTATTAAAATAAGACACGAAACATTTTTAAAATATAGAGAGGATGCTTATGAAATGCTAAGAAGTGGGTATAAAATAGCACTTATAGCAGATGAAACAATAGACACAGATAGAGCAGAACTAGAAAAATTAAAAATGTTTAAATATATTTTAATAAATAAAGATGCTCCTTATTATGAAGAAATAACAAGAAAAAAAAGATTGCAAAACATAATAGAAATTTAAATAAAGGAATGAAATGAAATATGGGAACATATACAAGATTTTTATATGAATTTTTAGCACAATTCTTTGCGGGATTAATTACAATACTTGGAGGAATTGGAAAAGGAATAGGGCAATTATTTAACATACCAGGATATGCACAAATAATAGACCATTACAAGAACGATTTTTCAATGGCAGAATGGGTACTTGTTGTACTAGCAGTAATTGCGGTAGTAGTTGTTGTTGGTATGGGATTTGCATTAATATTCTTTTTAATAAAAAAATATTTAAGATTTAGAGCAAAAGTAGTTAAACAAGAAGAACTATTGGATGAAGTTGCCCACTTAAATAATAAAGTAGTGAATCTAATGAAAGAAAAAGACGAAATATTAGCAATGAAGGTTTCACAACTTGGGTTAAAACCAACAGAATCTAATTTAGAGCCTTTGCCAGAAGGCGGTGCTGAACAATCAGAAGAAGATCTTGCTAATGATGGAATCAGATTTGCTAAACTTAACGAAATTGATGAGGAATTTGCAAACTATAAAATTAAAGATTATGGAAATTCATTTACATTACCTGAATTTTGCGAAGCATTTAGAAATTTTGCAGCGTCAAGGCTAAGATTGTATTATACAACACACATGATGAGATTATTTGTATCTTCATTAGCTTCTACCAAATTAGTTATTCTACAAGGTATATCTGGTACTGGTAAAACATCTTTGGCATATGCTTGGGGAAAGTTTTTGAAACATGATTCATGTGTTGCATCAGTTCAACCATCTTGGAGAGATAGAACAGAACTATTTGGGTACTTCAACGAGTTTACTAAAAAATTCAACGAAACAGAAGTATTAAAAGAAATGTATATGGCAGGATATACAAACGATATTTATACAATAATCCTAGACGAAATGAACATCTCTCGTGTGGAATACTATTTTGCAGAGATGTTATCTATCCTAGAAATGCCAAATAAAGACGAATGGATAGTAGAACTTGTTCCAAATAGCTGGAAAAGTGACCCTAAAAAATTAAAAGGTGGAAAACTACAAATACCACCAAACCTATGGTATATAGGAACAATCAACAACGACGACTCTACATTTATGGTAACAGATAAGGTTTACGATAGAGCAATGCCTATAGATATAAATGATAAAGGACAACCATTTGACCCAATAGACACAGACCCAATGGATGTAAATTATACATATTTAGACCAATTATTTGCACAAGCAATGATAGACAATGCTGTAAGCAAAGATACATTGGATAAAATAGAAATAATGGATAACTATGTTATACAACACTTCAGAATAGCTTTTGGTAACCGTATTGTTGCGCAAATGAAGAAATTTGTACCAGTATTTGTAGGTTGTGGCGGAGACGAAGTAGAAGGCATAGACTACTTTTTAGCAAGAAAAGTATTAAGAAAATTTGAACAATTAAATATATCATACATAAGAGACGAAATAGACCCATACATAGACTTTTTAAATAAAACATTTGGAAAAGACAAAATGAAAGAATGTATAGAATACTTAACAAGACTTAAAAAACTAACATAATTTCATTAAACTAAAAGTGGGCATTACTCACAGAAAGGTAAACAAATGAGCGATTTAGAAATATATAATTTATATGAAAGAACAAATTCTGGAACAATAGATACATTTCAAAAAAGAACAGCATCAAAAATGGATTTGCAAACAGAATATGAAAAAGTTATAGAAGATACAGAATGGATAGACTTAATGGAAACAACAATACCATACATAGATAACATATTTCGTAATCCAAATAGATTTATCATAAATGAAGAAGAAATAGTAAAAATAGAGCTAGCAAGAAAGGTTACTGTAGAAAGTATAAAGCACTTAGCAAAACATACAAACTTAATACAAGATGTAGACCCAAAAACAGGAGATGTTAAACCATCTAAAATACTAAATATCAATAAAGAAGAAAGTTATGACACATACGAGAATCGTTTTATTTATACCTTAATACAACATATGAAATTTTACATGATGAGAAAGAAAAAAATGATAGAAGAAAGATTAAAACTATTTGAAAAAAACAACAAAAGATTTTCATATACAGGTAATGCAAAACTATTAAATGAAAATGTAAGTATAACAGTAAATTTAACTACTAAATTAGACGATGGAAACAAACGAAAAAAGGGAGAAACACCTTTAGAAAGAATACAGAGACTTGAAGAAAAATTATTAATGGTAATGGGGTCAGAAACGTATAAATTGATAGAAAAAAAACACATTGCATTAGTAACTTCACCAATAAAAAAGACAAACCTAATTCTAAAAAATGTAAACTTTCAATATGCGGTTAAATTATGGAACTATATACAAACAAACATAGATGACAATGCAAAACATATAAGCGAAAAACAAGACTATTCAGATAATGAGGAATTAAAAAGATTAGCAGATGAAACATTTTTACTAAATTATTTAATTCTTAATTCCTTAGATAGAGATAATGCAGAAGAAACAATGCAAAAAGAAGTCAAAGAACAGGTATTAAATCAAATGATAGATAGAATAGTAAGCCTAAATGCTAATTTAACAGAAAGTGAAGTTAAAGATTTAGTTGCAGATAGATACTTAGTTATTAGAAATAAAAATATAGCAACACTAGGACAAATACAAAAAGTATTTAAGAAACAAATTGAAAAATATTTAGAGAAAATATAAGGAGAAACTCAAAAGATGTTAAAAAAAATAACAGAAAACCCTGTTTTAAAATTAATAAATAATATAGTTTATGTAATATTATTCCTAATAGTAGCCTCAGTGTTGTTTGTTGTAATATTACAAAGAGCTAGTAATAATGATATAGCATTAGGTGGAATAAGAATATTTAATATAGTTTCTGAAAGCATGGTTCCAAAATATAATATAGGAGATGTGCTTGTTGTTAAAAGCATAGAACCACAAAATATTAAAGTGGGAGATGACATAGCATATATAGGGCAAGAAAGCACATTTAATCAAAAAATAGTTACACACCAGGTAATTGAAATAGATTATGAAAATGGAGAATATATATTCCACACAAAAGGAATTGCAAATATATTAGAAGATCCACTTGTACATCAAAATCAAGTATTTGGCAAAGTGGTTTATAAAATATGGATATTAAGCCTTATATCTAAAATATTAAGCAATGTTTATGTGGTATTTTTCGGAATATTTGTGCCTATAGTAATTTTAATATTCTGGACAATATTAAAACTTAAAGGCTTAGTAGAAGTAGAAGAATACGAAGAAGAAATAGAACCTAAAAAAACCACAAAGAAAAACACAAAAACAACTAAGAGCAATGCAAGCAATACAAAAACACAAAAGACAAGTACAAGGAAAAAATCAAATGATAATAAGGGATAAAAAATGAGTTTAAAGAAAGTTTTTTATGTAATTAAGAAAAAGGTAAAAATTAGTAACTTAATATTATTAATAGTTTTGCTTATGTTTAACTCATATGCTTGGTTTATATATAATACTAAAGTAAGTACATCAATTTCTGCCAGAGTGGAAGCGTGGGATATTGCATATATTTCTAACGGAATAAGAGAAACGCAAAATATAATATTAGATGTTGAAAAAATATATCCAGGTATGACAACATATACACATCAAATAACAGTAAACAACAATGGAGATACAAATGCAGAGCTTAGTTTTGCTGTAAGAAAAGTAGAAATATTAGGGCAGGTTTATCAATTAGATGCAACAACAACACCAGAAATGTTGTATAACAAATTACAAAACGACTTTCCTTTTAAAACAACAGTAACACTAAGTACAACACAATTACCAGCACATACTGGTACAGCAACAGTAACAATAAAACTAGAATGGGAATATGAATCAGAAGTAACTGGAAAAGACGAATTAGATACACAATATGGCACAAGTGCATATCAATTTATTACAGAGCATCCAGACACACCATGCGTACATTTAGAAATAGAATTAGGAGCAAAACAAGTAAATACATAAAAAAGAAGCTATATGTAAATATAACTTCTTAAATAAGTATTAAACTTTTTGCTCAAATGTAGCATCAATTTTTAACTTTATTTGTCTGTTTGTTTCATCCCAAGTAAATTCGGAATCTTGAGCATCAGTCATAGTAGCACCAGATGCGGTATCATCTACCCATTTAATAAAAACTCTAATAGTTTTAGTTTTTGTACCTGTGCCTGCATAAGGAATAGTTCCTGTTATAACAGTTGGCTTTGTATTTGTAGTACCAGAATTAAGTGTTGTAGTTGTACCACCATCTATAGAATAACCTGTAACTTTAAAATCTGCAAGGTTACTTGTAGTTGAACCAATAGCATCATCAGTATTGTTTATTTTAATGTTATAATCAAAACCAACATCAACATTTGTGTAATCAAGTGCTAAATCAAAATAGCCAGTAGCACCAGGAGCAAGTTTATTAGCAGCAAGATTTGCATTAGTATCAAATACAGGAGTTAATTCAGCAGAGATGTCTGTACCGCTTTTTATGGCCAAAGTATTTAACTTAATATCCCATCTAGCAATAGAAATATCTACTGCTCCATTGGCAGAGGCAACATACTTAGCATAAACATCGGAAATTGAAATTGCAGATACGCAAAGAGCAATAATTGCTAATACAAGAATTAACTTTCTATAATTTTTCTTCATATGTTCACCTCGAATCTTATCTAAATCTAAATAGATAATAACATATAAAGAAAATTAAATCAATACCAAAAAATGTTAAATTAAATGTATAAGCCTTTAATAGGCAATACGGAGAGGAAAATAAAAAATGTCAAAGGAAAAAATTAAATTAAACTCAGAAAAAATAAACAAAAGAGAAAGCAGAATAAAAGTTTTAAAACTAGGTTTATTAATAAGTACTGTATTTTTAATAGTAATATTTTTCTTATTAAAAGTAGTATATGGACAAGGACCATTTACAATATCATTAGACCAAAACTTTGCTAAAAAAAGTGGTATAGTAATATATGATAATTCAACAGTAAAAGAATTTAGAAGAATATTAGAGGCTGGCAAACTAGAGTTCATGGACAATATATCTATAAGATGGATACCAGATAATATAGATACAGAAGCAGAGGGAGCTCACAATGGAAATAATTACATTGCATATACATTTTTTATAGAAAACAATGGAAACGAGAATTTAACATATTGGGCAGAATTAGTAATAGATGATGTAATTAGAGATGCAGACGAAGCTGTAAGAATAATGGTATTTAGAAATGGAGAAAAGAAGATTTATGCAAAAAGAAATTCAAATGGAGAGCCAGAGCCAGATACAATACCATTTTATTCAGATCAATATGTATACATAGAACCAAGAGAAAATTTTTATCCAAACGATGTAGATAGATATACAATAGTAATATGGGTAGAAGGAGACGACCCAGACTGTATAAATGATATAATAGGTGGAGAAATGAAAATGCACTTAGAAATAAACGAAGAACACGTGCAAAAATAAACTTAAAATATTACACAAATATTACAAAAAAAGCACAAAGATTACAATTATATTACATTATTCAACAAATGTTGACACCTAAAAATGGCTATGTTAATATAAACCTATATAGAGTTAATTTTTAAAGAAGGGGGAAAAAAATGCAAACAGTAAAAAAGGAGAAGAAAAGAAGCCTAAGAGCACTATTATTAATACTATTAATTGTTGCAGTAATATTGATAGGATCAACATATGCGTGGTTTGTATCAAATAACAATGTGTCTATTTCACCAATGGAGGTTCGTATTGAATCAGTAGAGGGAATTCAAATATCTGTTGATGCAATAAACTGGCAACCAGCTATAGACAAAACAGCATTGGCGTCGGTTGGAACACCTACAAGTTCTAATCCAAAAGCAGTTAATCAATTAGTAGATGTCATGAAGCCTGTTTCTACAATAGGTGCGGTGGATCAAACTAATGGACAAATGAAAATGTTCCTTGGAAATATAATTACTAAAACATACCAAGATGTTGAAACTGGTGAAAAAAGAGAATATTATGCACTAACTGCTACAAGTCAAACAGATGTAAATGGAGATACTGGCCATTATATAGCATTTGATATGTTTTTAAAGTATGATGGAGCAAATCCTACTCCTATATATGCATTACCTGGTTCAGGTGTTACATTCGCGGATGCAGCGTCTCAAGCGAAAAAACTTGAATATGCGACAAGAATTGCTTTTATAAAAGAGGGCTGGGTCGCTTCAACAGCAGAAAATGCTGCAACAACTGTACAAGCTAAAAATTATGTGGAATCTGATAATAGTAATTGTGGAATATATATATGGGAACCAAATTATGATTTGCACAATACAGCCGGAACAACTGATGCAAAAGGTCAATATAACATTACATTAACAGAAAGTACAACTGCACCAATTCCATATGCCGGAATTAAAACAACAATCGATAATGCAAATGATGTTCATTATTCTGACTTTGGAAGTGGAAAAAAATATTGGACAGCTACAAATGGAGAAGGATATCCAGACTTTTTAAGCAAAGTTGGTATAACTGCACAATCAAAAGTTAATTTTGATACAGGTATACAATTATTTACAATTAATCCAGGAATAACAAAAATAAGAGTATATATATGGATTGAGGGACAAGACGTCGATTGTATAAACGAGGCATCAGGTGCGAATATAAAGTGTGATTTGAAATTCACATCAGTAATATAAATGTTACAAAAGAATTACAGTTTTATTACATTATTCAACAAATGTTGACACTACCTAAAACGGGTGTTAATATATATTTATAAAATAAAAATTTAAAGGAGTGTAAAAATGAAAACTACAAAAAAACAAAAGAAATCAAATTTAAAAGTTTCACTATTACTTTTATTATTAGCAGCAGTATTGCTAATTAGCTCAACATATGCATGGTTTGTATCAAATACAAATGTAACAGTTTCTACTTTGCAAGTTAATGTTGAGTCAGTACAAGGTATTCAAATTTCTGTAGATGCGGAGACATGGCAACCAGCTATTGATAAAGCAGCGTTAGCATCGGTTGGAACGCCAACAAGCAACAATCCAAGTGCTATAAATCAGCTACCAGATAAAATGAAACCTGTTTCTACAATAGGAGAGGTTGATCAAACTACAGGTACAATGAATATGTATCTTGGAAGTTTAGTAACTAAAACAACAGCTACCGACGGTAATTCTGTTGACTATTATGCACTAACAAGTGTAAAGCAAACAGATGTAAATGGTGTACCTACGGAAGAGGGAACTCAACCAGGTCATTATATTGCATTTGATATGTTCTTAAAATATGATGGCGCTGAAGCAACTAAAATATATGCAAGACCTGGTTCAGGTGTTACATTTGCGGATGCAGCATCTCAAGCGAAAAAACTTGAATATGCAACAAGAATGCTTTTATAAAAGAAGGCTGGGTTGCTTCAACAGCAGAAAATGCTAAAGCAACAGCACAAGGAAAGAAATATACTGATAAGGATACTGCAAACTGTGGAATATATATATGGGAACCAAATTATGACTTACATAATACTGCTGGAACAACAAATGCTAAATCACAATACAATGTAACTTTAACAGAAACAACTACTGATCCTATACCATATTCAGGTGTAAAAGCTGCTATTGCCGAAAGTTTAAATGTATATTATGGAAAACCAGGCGCGCTTGAAGGACCAAAATATTGGACAGCAACAGACTATACAGACTGTTTTGCAAGTGTAGGTGTTAATATTAAGACAAAAGCAGCATTTGATACAAACACAGAGTTATTTTCAATAAATCCAGGAATTACAAAAATAAGAGTATATATGTGGGTTGAGGGACAAGATGTTGACTGTATAAATGAGGCATCTGGATCTAACATCAAATTCGATTTAAAACTTTCAACACAAGCGTAATTTGACAAAGATTATATAAATAACAAAAAGAGGCATATGCCTCTTTTACTTTATGCTCAATCGGGGACAGTCCCTAACTGGGCGAATTTATTTTTCTAGCAGCCAATCTAAAACATTAACTTTTTTTATTCCGTCATAATCAGCTATTGGATCTATATCCATTGTAAGTATATATTTAGGATAATGGTCATTTATATCTTGTAATGGTGTTAATTCTCTTTCTAATGTTGCCTTTTCTCTTGTTGTATATGCCACTTGAAAATAAGTAAAACCTTCTTTATTTTCAGCAACAAAATCTATCTCTTTTTCTCCTGCTTTTCCTATATATACTTTATAACCTCTCCTTATAAGTTCAAGGTATACAATATTTTCTAATATATGACCTACATCTATATTTCTTCTTCCTAATAATGCATATCTCATTGTTACATCAGTTGCATAATATTTTTCCCCTGACTGTAAATATTGTTTTCCTTTTATATCAAATCTAGAAACTTTATTAAACACATAACTTTCAACCAATGACTCTAAATAACTTTCAACTGTGTGAACAGATATGGACCTTCCATCTGAAGTTAATGTATCTGCTATTTTTTTAATAGATAAACAATTTCCTATATTATTAAACATAAATCTAGCAACTGTTCTAAGCATTGTTGTATCGGCAATTTTTTTTCTTAGCCCTATATCTTTCACAATTATTGTATTATATAAGGCATCTAAATAATCGTCAATTTCTGATTCTTCTTCTAGCTTTAAGGCATATGGAAATGAACTTCTATTAATATAATTTAAATACATCTTTTCATCTGCATCTTTTTTATAATAATTTAAATATTCTTTAAATGATAATGGATACATTTTTATTTCTATATATCTGCCTGTTAACAATGTTGCTAACTCGCCAGATAATAGATATGCGTTAGAACCCGTTATATATACATCCACATTTTTCATAATATATAGTCCATCAACGGCTTTTTGAAAATCTGAAACTTTTTGAACTTCATCTAAAAATACATAATATTGCTTTTTATCTTTTATTTGTTCTTTTACATATTTATATAATTCCTTATAAGTGTCAAATTCATTATCTGGATTTTCAAGATTTACTGATATTATATGATTATCTTCTATTCCTATACTTTTTAAATAATCAATATATAATTCAAATAAAGTTGATTTTCCACATCTTCTTATTCCTGTTATAACCTTTATTAAATCTTTATCTTTCCATTTTTTTAATTTTTCCAAATATTCTTTTCTTTCTATCATATTCTCGCCTCCATAATCATTATACTATATTTTTTGCAAATTTGCAATAGAATGCACTTTTCTGTCGTTTTCTATAATTATTTGCATTGCAATTAATTTTTATTCCTTAAGTCCTTCAAAATTTTTATTAAATAAATTAGCTCTAACTTGGGCAAAGAAAAAGAGGCATATGCCTCTTTTTCTTTATGCCCAGTTAGGGACTGTCCCTAACTGGGCAATTTGGACAAAAAGGGACACCCTTATTTTTTATTTAAGAAATAATAAAAAAAGTAAAAATACTGTTTACTTTTGTAGAATTTTTGTATAGAATATAACCAATAAATTAAATATCTAAAGAAAAAGAAAGAGGAGGCTTTTGACCATGAAAATTTTAATGCTTACATGGGAATATCCACCTAGAATAGTAGGAGGAATTGCAAGGGTAGTTCACGATTTGTCTAAAAGATTAATAAAGGATGGACATGAAGTTACAGTAGTAACATATAGGGATGGAGAATTACCAGAATATGAAAATGATAAGGGAGTTAAGGTATATAGAGTAGAAAATTATATGATAAGACCTAATAATTTTATAGATTGGGTTATGCAACTTAACTTTAATATGGTGTCAAAAGCATCTGAAATAATAAGAAAAGAAGGAAAGTTTGATGTAATACATGCACATGATTGGCTAGTAGCAACAAGTGCAAAAACATTAAAACAAGCATTTGGAATTCCAGTTGTAGCAACAATACATGCTACAGAGGCAGGAAGAAATTCAGGCATACATGATGAAGCTCAAAGATATATAAATGATACAGAATGGTTATTAACATATGAGGCTACAGAAGTTATAGTAAATAGTAATTTTATGAAAGGTCATGTACAAGGATTATTTGGACTTCCATTTGATAAAATAAATGTTGTTCCAAATGGAATTAATATAACCAATTTTAATGGAATAGAAAGAGACTATGAATTTAGAAGACAATATGCAATGGATAACGAAAAAATAATATTATTTATGGGAAGACTAGTATATGAAAAGGGAGTTCAACATTTAATATCTGCTATGCCAAAAATTTTAAGCAATTATAATGATGCAAAATTAATAGTTGCAGGAAAGGGTGGCATGCTAGATGACTTAAGAGGTCAGGTAGATGCAATGGGGCTTTCTAGCAAGGTATATTTTACAGGTTATTTGAATGCAAAACAAGTTCAAAAAATGTACAAATGTGCAGACGTAGCTGTATTTCCAAGTACATATGAGCCATTTGGAATAGTTGCATTAGAGGCAATGCTTGCTGGAGTTCCTACCGTGGTATCTGATGTTGGAGGACTAAATGAAATAGTAGACCATGGAATAAATGGAATGAAAGCATATGCTGGAAATCCAAATTCAATAGCAGATTCTGTATTAAGTATATTGTATGATGGAAAATTGGCAAATAATATTGCAAAAAATGCAAAGGCAAAAGTAAAAGAAGAGTTTAATTGGAATAAAATTGCTCAAGATACACATTATATATATGAAAAAGCTATATGCAAAACTGTTGCAGAAAAACAAGCAGAAGAAATAGAACAAGAAAAAGCTAAAAAGGCTGCAAAAGCTAAAAATACAGATTCAGAAATAGTAAATCTATTAAACTTTAAAAAGAAACATGCATATGCTTAAAATATACCATCGGGAGGAAAATAAAATATGAACGTTTATGATACAGCAAACAAATTAGCACAAGAGATAAAAGAATCGCAAGAATATAAAGAGTATAAAAGTATGAAAGACGAAATAATGACAAATCCTGAACTTAAAAGCAAAATAGAAGAATTTGAAAAACTAAGATATGATATACAACTTATGCAATATAGTGGAGAACAAAAAGATGAAGGCAAAATGAAAAAATTAGAAGATATGTATAAAATATTAATAGAAGATGAGCAAATTAAGAAATATTTTGATTTAGAAGTAAAGTTTAATGTGATGATAGTAGACGTAAACAAAATTATAGCAGAAGCCATAAAGGGAGTATTATAAAAACAATTAGGGATTATTCCCTAATTGTTTTTAATTCCCAAATAAAACTATATTATAGAATTTAATTATCATTTACAAATAAATAAGTTTATACCATAATACACTTATGAAAAGCATGTTTGAGCAAAATTTGAAATCTAGCCTGCACACAAGAAGTGTAGGTTATTGTATATAGAATAAGTTAGGGGGGCAAAAAAGTGGAAAGTTTAATTGTTGTTTTAGTATGCATAATTTTTATATACTTAATAAAATATTTATTTGGAATAAAAATTGATGATGTAAAAAAAATAAAAGAACTTGGATATGATAAAGAACTGACGGAAATTACCAATAAATTACCTGATAATAAAATAATATGTGATGAGATATTAAAAAAGTTAGATAATGAAGAAGTAAAAGTTAAAGAAACAGAAAGTAAAATGGCAAGTTTGTATATAGTAGCCACAAATACTATTTTAATAAGTAATATAAAAGATACATTTACACGTGTGCAAACAATAGCACATGAGTGTTTGCATTCTATACAAAATAAAAGAATGGTAATGTTTAATTACATATATTCAAATATATATATAATATATTTTATAGTATTATCAGTTTTGGCACTATTTGGAAAAATAAAAAATATGTTGTTACATGTTAGCATATTAACAATACTAGGATTTATATATTATATAATAAGAAGTTATTTAGAAACAGATGCAATGATAAAGGCTGAGTACTTAGCAAAAAGTTATATGCAGGACAAAAATGAGATGACAAAAGAAGAGATAGAACAGATAGTAAATAATTATAAAAAAATTAACAACAAAGGAGTTGCTATTGTAAATTTTAGCTTATTAATGTCTATAACTATCAAAATAGTAATTTTCGAAATACTGCTACAAATAGGTTATTTAATAAGGTAATAAAATTGACATTATATGATAATTGGTATAAAATGTTGCAATAGAATGGAGAAGATATATGAATAAAAAATGGGAATGTTATAATATAGATGATAATAAGGTTGAAGAGCTAGTAGAACAAAAACACATTAGTAATTTATTAGCAAGTATATTGGTTAATAGAGGAATTACAGAAGAAAAGGAATTAGAGGTGTTTTTAAATCCTACTAGAAAAGATTTTTATGATCCATTTTTATTGCCAGATATGGAAATAGCAGTAGATAGAATAATAAAAGCTGTAAATAATAAAGAAAAAATAATGATATATGGAGATTATGATGCAGATGGTATAACAAGTGTTTCTGTACTAAAAAAATATTTAAATCAAATTGGATTAGAAACCGGAGAATACATACCAAATAGATTAAACGAAGGTTATGGTTTAAATAAAGAAGCTATTTTAAAAATATATAATATGGGATACAAATTAATGGTAACTGTTGATTGCGGAATATCTGGATTAGAAGAAGTTGAATATGCAAATACACTGGGAATTGAAACAATAATAACAGATCATCATGAGCCGGCAGAACAACTTCCTAATGCTATAGCAGTAATAGATGCTAAAAGAAAAGACAATATATATCCATTTAATCAATTAGCAGGAGTAGGAGTTGTTTTTAAATTAATACAAGCAATTTCTATAAAGTTGAACTTAGATGAAAAAGAATATTTAAAATATTTAGATTTAGTGTGCATAGGGACAATATCAGACATAGTCCCATTGGTGGATGAGAATAGAGTAATAGCTAAATTAGGACTTAAGCTAATAGAACAGACCCAAAATATTGGTTTACGAACATTGCTTAACATAGCAAATTTTAAAAAAATAGATTCTAATGCAATATCTTTTGGAGTTGCTCCTAGAATAAATGCATGTGGAAGAATGGGTGCACAAGAAGAGGCATTGAAGTTATTTTTAACAGAAGATAAACAAGAAGCACTAAAAATAGCAAAGAATTTAGTAAAATTCAATCAAGAAAGGCAAAACACGGAAAAGCAAATATTTGAGGATGTAATACAAGAAATAGAAAAAAATAATGACAAAGAGAAAAAATGCATAGTACTTGCAAAAGAAAATTGGCATCATGGAATAATAGGAATTGTTTCATCTAAGGTTACAGAAATGTATTATAAACCTAGCATTTTAATTTGTTTAGAAGGAGACATGGGAAAAGGATCTGGTAGAAGTGTACCAGGATTTGATTTATACAATGCTTTAAGCAAGTGCAACAATTATATAGAAAAATTTGGTGGACATTCTATGGCAATTGGAATATCTATAAAAAAAGAAAATTTTGAAAAACTAAAAGCAGAAATAGAAAAATGTGCAGAAGAAAGCAATATAAGCGATATAATGCCAATAATAAACATAGACAAAAGAATTAATTTAAAAGATATTAGTATTGAAGAAGCAAAGTCTCTGGAATTGCTAGAGCCATTTGGAGAAGCAAATAAAATGCCAATATTTTTAATACAGAATTTAAAAATTGATTCCATAAGAGCACTATCAGATGGTAAACATTTAAAATTAACATTAAAACAGGACAATTATATTATAGATGCAATAGGATTTAATATGGGAGAATTGTCAAAACAGTATCTTTTAGGGGATAAAGTAGATGTTGTAGGTACTATTGAAATAAATACATTTGGAAACAAAGAGAATATTCAAATGAATTTAAAAGATATTAGAAAAGCAATGTAATTGACATTACAAAAGGGGATGATTATTTGTATGGAAGATAATAAACCAACCATAGAAAAAATTATAACTACAATGAAAAAAAATAGCAGAAAAAATGATATAAAATTAATATCAAAAGCATATGAATTTGCAAAAAATAAGCACAAAGACCAATTAAGAAAATCTGGAGAGCCATACATTATACACCCAATAGAAGTTGCAAATATACTTGCGGATTTGGGCTTAGATGATGCAACAGTATGCGCAGCACTTTTACACGATGTACTAGAAGACACAGATACAAGTAAAAGCGATTTAGAGAAAGAGTTTAACAACGAAGTAGCAGAGATGGTGGATGGAGTTACTAAATTGAGCAAATTAAAATATGCAAGTATGAAAGAGCAACAGGTTGAAAATTATAGAAAAATGTTTTTAGCCATGGGTAAAGACATAAGAGTTATACTAATAAAATTAGCAGATAGATTACATAATATGAGAACTTTGAAATATTTAACCAGAGATAGGCAAATTGCAATTGCAAAGGAAACTATGGACTTGTATGCACCATTGGCAAATAGATTAGGTATATATTCATTAAAATGGGAACTAGAGGATTTAGCATTTAAATATTTATATCCTGAAGAATATAGGGAAATAGTGGAAGGAATTAACAGAAAAAGGGAAGAAAGACTAAAATTTATAGATATTATATTGCATGAGATTAAGACAGAGCTAAAAAAGCAAAGAATCGAAGCAGAAATTACAGGAAGGGCAAAACATTTATACAGTATTTATAGAAAAATGCAAAGAGATAATATTACTTTAGAACAAGTATATGACTTGTTTGCTTTAAGAATTATTGTTAATTCTGTAAAAGATTGCTATAGTGCTTTAGGAATTGTGCATGAACTGTACACTCCTATGCCAGGAAGATTTAAAGATTACATAGCTGTTCCAAAACCAAATATGTATCAATCATTGCATACAACATTAATAGGACAAAAGGGTACACCATTTGAGGTTCAAATACGTACATGGGATATGCATAGAATAGCTGAATTTGGTATAGCAGCACATTGGGCATATAAGGAAGCTAATAATAGCAGAAACAAAAAGTCAAATGTAACAGTAACAGACGATAAACTTGCATGGATTAGAGAAGCATTAGAATGGCAAAAGGATATGCAAGACCCAGAAGAATTTTTGAAAACATTGAAAACAGAATTATTTGAAGATGAAGTGTATGTGTTTACTCCAAAAGGAGATATAAAGTCTTTGCCAAAGGGAAGCACTCCAATAGATTTTGCATATAATATACATGCAGAAATTGGACATCACATGACAGGATGTAAGATAAATAGTAAAATGATGCCTATAATTACAGAACTGAAGAATGGCGATATAGTAGAAATAATAACATCAGAACAATCTAAAGGACCAAGCATGGATTGGTTAAAGTTTATTAAAAGCTCTGGCGCGAAAAGCAAAATATTAAGCTGGTTTAAGAAAACACAAAGAGAAGAAAATATTGTGAAAGGTAAGGAACTAGTAGAAAAAGAAATAAAAAAGATAGGCATAAATTATTCGGAAATATTTAAGCATGATTTTGTACAAGTAGTACTTAATAAATATAAGTATAATAGTGTAGAGGATATGTATGCAAGTGTTGGATTTGGGGCAATATCAGCAGGAAAAATAGTTGCAAGATTGTTAGAAGAATACAGAAAAGAACATCAAGAAGAAAATTTAGAAGAAAAGTTAGAAGAGTTGTCTAATGAAAAGGCAAAAACATACAAGCCTTCAAAAGCCGGAGTTGTTGTAAAGGGAATTGACAATTGCTTGGTAAAATTGTCAAAATGCTGTAATCCAGTGCCAGGAGATGAAATAATAGGATATATAACAAAGGGTAGAGGCGTTTCTGTTCATAGAAAAGATTGTGTAAATACTCGAAATTTATTAGAAGAAGAAAACAGAATTATAGATGTATACTGGGATTCAGATGAAAAAACAACATATAATGTTGATATAGAAATATATGCTAATGATAGAAGCGGACTATTGGCAGAAATAATAGCTGAAGTTTCAAATGCAAAGTGTAATTTAATTGCTGTAAATTCAAAGGCTACTAAAGAAAAAATCGCTATAACTGAAATAACAGTGGAAATTCCTAATATAGATGGATTAAATAAAGTATTAAAAGCACTTAGAAAAATAGATAGCGTATATGAGGTAAGGAGGAAAAAATGATACTAAAGAGAATAAAAGTAAATACAGGATTAATAGAAGAAACAAATTGCTATATAATACAAGACCAAGAAACTATGGAAAGTATAGTTATAGACCCAGGAGGAGAAGCAGACAAAATTATAGACATGCTAAACATATTGCAAGCTAAAGTAAAATATATATATTTAACACATTGCCATTGTGACCACATAGGAGCAGTTGAAAAAGTAAAACAAGAAAAGGGTGGTAAAATTTTAATACACAGATTTGATGCAGAAGGGCTATATGACCCAAGTATTAGTTTAATAGACCAGGTTGGACTTAATGTGCCAGAATTAGAAATAGCATCAAGAGTGGATGATAATGACATTATACATATAGGAAACATAGAATTTAAAGTAATACATACACCAGGACACACAAAGGGAAGTAGCTCTTTATATTGTGAAACAGAAAATATGCTATTTTCTGGCGATACAATATTTAAAGGAACATGGGGAAGAACAGATTTGCCAACAAGCAATTTTGAAGACATAATAAACTCTATAACAAATAAAATTTTAGTATTACCAGATGATACAATTATATATCCAGGTCATGGAAGAATGACAAGAGTTAAAGATGAAAAAAATATATATTTAGAGCTAAAAGAAGCACAAGACGTGTAAAAAAAAGAAAGGAATGAAAAAAATGATACAAAAACCTAAGGGAACAAAAGATATATTGCCACAAGATTCATATAAATGGCAGTACATAGAAGAAAAGTCAAAAGAACTATTTGCAAACTATGGCTTTAAAGAAATTAGAGTTCCTGTTTTTGAAAATACAGAGCTTTTTCAAAGAGGCGTTGGGGAAACTACAGATGTTGTACAAAAAGAGATGTATACTTTTGAGGATAAAGGCGGGAGAAGTATAACACTAAGACCAGAAGGAACAGCAGGTGTAGTAAGAGCATATATAGAAAATGGAATGTCTAGTTTACCATCACCAACTAAAATGTGGTACAATATGTCGATGTATAGATACGAAAATGTACAAAAAGGAAGGCTTAGGGAATTTCACCAGATTGGTGCAGAAGTTTTAGGAACAAATTCGTATTTGGCAGATGTAGAAATAATACTTATGGCTAATGAATTATTTAAAATATTCAATATTCCAAATATAGAATTAGTTATAAATAGCATTGGTTGCCCAGAATGTAGAAAAAAATATCAAGAAAAATTAAAAGAGTATATAGAACCAAACCTAGATAAGTATTGTGACGTGTGTAAATCAAGGTTTGAAAAAAATCCAATGAGAATATTAGACTGTAAGGAAAAAACATGCAAAGAGTATAACAAAAATGCTCCTGCAATAACAGAATATTTATGTGATGAGTGTAAGGAACATTTTGAAAATGTAAAAAACACATTAAAAGAATTAAACATAGAATATACAATTGATACTGGAATAGTAAGAGGTTTAGATTACTATACTAAAACTGTATTTGAATTTATTTCTAAAGATGAAGGGTATACAGTTCTTGCAGGTGGAAGATATGATGGATTAGTAAAAGAATTAGGCGGAGCAGATACACCAGCAATAGGCTTTGCAATGGGAATGGAGCGATTAGTAGAAATATATGAAAAATATAATGCAAATCCAATAGAGCCAAAGAATATGCAAATATATATAGCAAACATTGGAAAAGAAGCCGGAATATATGCTACAAAACTCACACAGGATTTGAGAAAAAAAGGCATATATGTAGAAAAAGATGTATCAGAAAGAAGCTTAAAGGCGCAGTTTAAATATGCAGATAAAAAGAATGCAGAATATTGTTTAACAATAGGCGAAGAAGAAATTGCAAGCCAAAAGGCAAAAATTAAAAATATGAAAACAGGGGAAGAAATAGAAGTAAATTTATCAGAAGAACAATGGAAGCAAGATATTGCAAAGTAACAGTTCTAAAAAAATAATCCTTTGAATATATTAATATATAATAGCATATGGACAAAGGAGAAAATGTAAAAATGATAAATTTAGCAGTAATTAATATAAAAGAAGTGGTAAAATATCTAGTAAAGTTAACTATAGTAATAACAGTTGTAGTTGCACTTACTAGATATTTTTCTACTTATAAAAATGCTTTGACCAATAAGTTTAGTGACAAAACATTTCTGGAATGTATAAATCAAACAATTCCAGGAATTAAAGTTATGAATAAAGCAGAAACAAAAACACCAAAGATAGAACCATTAAGAATGATGCTAAATATGGAATTAGCGATGATAGATACAATACACGAAGAGAAAATTACAAGTAATGGAGAAGAAAGAGTGAAAAATAATAATATAGAAGAACAGCCAACAAATGAAAAGGTTGAAGAAATACAAACAGGAGTAAAAACAGAAGTGTTGGAAAATAATGTGCCAACAAAATTTACAGATGAATATAATGGAGTAAAAGTAAAAAATGGAACAGACAACAAACTTACAAAGGAAATACTAACACCAAATATAAATATAAATATGAAAAATGTTTTAATTTTTCATACACATACATGCGAGAGCTATACACCAAGTCAAGCATATCCATATAAACAAACAGGCAATTTTAGAACTACAGATAGAAATTATTCGGTAGTAAGAGTTGGCAGAGAGTTAGAGAATTATTTAAAACCATATGGATATAATATAATACATGATGAAAGTTATCATGATTACCCTTCTTATTCTGGATCATATAGTAGTTCATTAGAAACAGTGGAAAAAATACTTAAAGAGAATAGTGGATATGATATAGTGTTAGATTTACACAGAGATGCAATAGGAGATAACACATATGCACCAACAGTAAAAATAGGAGAGGAATATGCAGCACAATTAATGTTTGTAATTGGTTCAAATGGTGGTGTAGATGAACATGAAAATTGGCAAGAAAATTTAAAATTTGCTGTAAAAGTACAGGAAAAAGCAAATGAATTATATCCAGGATTATTTAAGCCAATAATATTAAGAAATTCAGATTATAACCAGTTTGTATCTAAGGCAGCATGCATAATAGAAGTAGGAGCAACAGGTAATACACTTGAACAATGCCTAGCAAGCATGAAATACTTATCAAAAGTAATAAGGGAGCTTTAGTTTTTTTGTAAATCAATAGGAGTAGAAACTTAATCTACTCCTATCAATTTATTTGCTTCGTCCTCAGAAAGATAACCATATTTTACCATAGATTGTATTACCTTTTTTTGACGGCTTTTTGTTAAGTCAGGATTTTGTGTTGGAGCATAAACACTTGGAGCATTTGGAATGCCTGCTAACATAGTTGCCTCGTATAAAGTCATTTCTTGAGGTTCTTTAGCTAAATAACCATTACAAGCTTCTTTTATTCCATAATATCCATCACCAAAATAAATTGTATTAACATATAACTCTAAAATCTGCTTTTTAGAATATTGCTTTTCTAAATCAAATGCAACAAAAATTTCTGCGACTTTTCTAATAAGTGCCGGGGTATCAGTATCAATAAAGTATAAATTGTTGGCAACTTGCTGGGTAATTGTACTGCCACCTTCTAAAAGTTTAAAATTAGAAACATTTCTTACAATGGCTCTGCCAATAGCAATAAAGTCAATTGCTCCATGCTTTTCAAAGCGATGATCTTCAACAGCAATTACAGCATTTTTATAATAATCTGGTAAACTATCTATAGAAACATAATTATTGTCAGTTTGAAGTTTAGTAACCATATTTGTTAAACTTACCTCATCAATACTGTCTTTATATAATTTATAACCTTTAAAATACAAAATAGAGATAATGATTAATACACAAAATAACAAAAATATCAATATTTTTTTAAAAATCTTCATAAAATCACCTCTTATAAATTTATTATAACTTATAGATTAAAAAAAATCTATATGAATTAGATAAGAAAAAGCTATTTTTATATTTGTAAATTATTTTAACATTGTAAAGTGACTCTAAAATGACTAACGTAAAAGGGGATTTTTTCCTTGACAAGACCTAATAAATGTAATTTAATATATTTGGTGATAATGAATGGAAAATACAGTAGCAAATGAAAGAAATATACAAATATATCCACTATATAAAGCATTTGCATGGGACATGTTTTTTTACTATTCAATAGCATTTTTATTTTTAACACAAGTGAAAAACCTTTCCCCATCAGAGGTGCTATTAACAGAAGCGGCATACCCAATATTTAAAATGTTATTACTTATACCATTTACAAAATTTATAGAAAAACAAGGAAAAAGAAAAAGTTTAATTTTTGCTAATATATCAATTGTATTATCTATATCAGTTTTGATTTTTGCACAAAATATATGGTATGTTTTTGCATTTCAACTATTTTCTTCTTTAGGATATTTAATAAAGGGAATATGCGAAACCAATATGTTGTATGACAGTATTCCCAGAAATCCAAAAAGAGGTAGCTTATTTGCAAAAATAGATGGTAAAGCAACCAGTTACTATTATTATATAAACTCGGTTGCATCATTTGCAGCAGGATTTTTATATGTTATAAATCCATATATACCAATGGTTTTATGCTTAATAATGAGTGTAATTGCAACATTGTTGTGTTTTAAATTTAAAGAGATAGATGATGAAAGAAATGAAGTTAAAGAAAATCACAAAGAAAATACAAAAGGGTTACTAAAAGATATATTAAAATCGCCTAGATTAATTAATTTGATTTTATTTGGTGCATTATTTTATGGTTTATTAGCTATTTTAACGACATTAAGAACTAGTTTGCTTGACGAAATTAGACTTCCAGAGCAATATTTTGGTGTAATATTTGCATTATTAGAAATTATTTCTGGAATAACAACAATGAACCAAAACAAATTTCATAATAAATTAAAAAATAGAACATTAGCAGTATTATCTATTCCTGTAACGGTTTCTTGCATAATATTAGGAGTAGTGGCAAAAAGTAATATACCATTTATGTTTGTTATAGTTATACTGATATTACTATACATAATACAATATGTAATGAAAGGACCATTTTACATATTGATAAAAAGATATTTAAATAATTTTACAACTCATAAAATAAGAAATAAAATTTCTTCTGTATATAATTTGGTAGAAAATATATCAAGATGCATTATTGCACTTATTTCATCAATATTATTAAAATATACAACTACAGCTAACACGCTACTAATAATAGGCACAATTTACACAATTTTATTATTAGCAATGCTAATAAATATGAAAGGAAAAGTTGGCTTAAATCCAGAAGAATATACAGAAAAAGATATTAAGTTTTTAAATTTAAAATAATTGACAAAATGAATAAGTTAGTAGATAATAGAATAAAAGTTACAAAGGAAATTTTTAAGGTACCTAAGGAGGAAAAAATATGTATGTATTTAATAGGATAACAGTTAATCCGCAATTGCCAAAGAGAATAGACAAATTGTCTAAAATAGCTAATAATTTATGGTGGGCTTGGAACACGGAATTTTTAAAGTTATTTAAAGAAATTGATATAGATTTATGGGAGAACATTGGAAAAAATCCAGTTAAATTTTTAAAGCAAGTTTCTCAAGAAAAATTAGAAAAGATTGTAGAAAATGAGGAATTTCTTAAGGAATATGACAAAATTGTAGAAGATTATGAAGATTACATGAATAGTAAAATAACATGGTTTAGTAAAAAGTATCCTAACAATAAGAATGATTTAATAGCATATTTTTCGGCGGAATATGGGTTGGACGAAACATTGCCAATTTATTCTGGTGGATTAGGAATTCTTTCTGGCGACCATTTAAAATCAGCAAGTGACTTGGGAATTCCATTTGTAGCAGTTGGATTGTTGTATAAAAATGGCTATTTTAATCAAAAAATTAATGGCAATGGAATTCAAGAAACAGAATATAACGAGATTGATATATCAGCATTACCAATAATACCAGTAAAAGATTGTGAAAATAATGATGTTATTATTTCAGTACAGCTTCCCAAAAAGAAATTGTATTTAAAGGTATGGAAAATATTAGTGGGAAGAGTAACATTGTATTTAATGGACTCTGACATAGATAAAAATATAGAAGAATATAGAAAAATTACTAAAACTCTATATGGCGGAGATCAGGAAATGCGTATATGTCAAGAAATAGTTTTGGGAATGGCAGGAATTGAATTATTACGTACATTAGGATTAAACCCAACTGTTTACCATATGAATGAGGGACATTCTGCATTTTTAACTTTAAAATTAATAGAAAATATCATTAAAGAGAAAAAGGTATCTTTTGAAATAGCAAGAGATATTGTAAGCTCTAAAACTGTATTTACAACACATACTCCAGTACCGGCAGGAAACGATATTTTTCCACTAAACTTAATAGAAAAATATTTTAAAGATTATTGGAATGAATTGGGAATACAAAAAGTAGATTTTATGAAGTTAGGAATGAAACCAAAAGACGGATTGGAAAATTCTTTTAATATGGGAATTTTGGCTCTAAAAATTGCAGGAAAAAAGAATGGAGTTAGTAAGCTTCATGGAGCAGTATCAAGAGAACTATTTAGTGAAATATGGCCTAATATAGCAGCAAATGAATCACCAATAACATATGTTACAAATGGAATACATACTTGTACATGGCTTGCACCATCATTAAAGAAATTATATAATAAATATTTAGTCCCTTATTGGCAAGATAATATACAGTGTGACGAGACTTGGGAAAAAATTAAAACAATACCTGATGATAGACTATGGGAAGAGCATAATGCTAGAAAGCAAAAGTTATTAGAAGTTGTTAAAAATAGCACAATATCAAGGTTAAGAAGAACAGGATATAATTACGAAGAAATAAACAAGATAGTGTCAGGATTAAATCCTAATGCTTTGACAATAGGTTTTGCAAGAAGATTTGCGACATATAAAAGAGCAACACTGATATTTAAGGATTTAGAAAGGATTACACAAATATTTAGTGATAGTGGTAAACCAATACAGATAATATTTGCAGGAAAAGCACATCCTGCAGACAAAGAAGGGCAAGATTTAATAAAGTTTATACATGAAATATCTATGAAACCACAATTTAAAGGCAAAGTTTTCTTATTAGAAAATTACAATATAGCAATGTCAAGGTATTTAATTTCTGGCGTAGATGTATGGCTTAACAACCCAAGAAGACCAATGGAAGCATCAGGCACTAGTGGACAAAAAGCATCTGTAAATGGAGTTGTAAATTTAAGTATATTAGATGGCTGGTGGGCAGAAGGGTATAACTCGAAAAATGGTTGGGCAATAGGCCAAAACAAAGATTATGATAATTATGAAATACAGGATAAAGCAGACAGCGACAGTTTATATGACATATTGGAACATAAAGTTATACCAACATACTATGATAAAAATGAAAAAGGCATACCTACAAAATGGACTGAATTAATGAAAAATTCGATAATGTCAACAGGTGGAAGATTTAGTACATCGAGAATGCTAATAGATTATACAGAAAAGTTGTATTTGCCATTATGTGATTTATATAATAGATATTACTCAAGTTTAGAAAATGTTGCAACATATAATTTGTGGAAGCAAGAATTATATAATAACTGGGATGACATTAAAATTACACAGGAAAATAATTTAGATAATATTACAATAGATGCAGGTAATAATATTGAAGTTAAGTGTAAAGTAGAGTTGCCAAACGTATTGCCAGACAATATAGAGGTTCAAGTATATTATGGCAAAATTGAAGAAAACGGTGTTGTAGATGATATAACAATAATTCCAATGAAAATGAAAAGTTCAGACGTAGAAAACAAAATATATGAATATATTGCAAAAGTTAATTTGAAAAATGGTGGAAACTATGGATATACTTTTAGGGTTATGCCAAAACACGAAATGCTATTAGATTCTGCGAATTTAAATTTAGTAAAATGGATAACAAAATAAGTTATATAAAATATAATGATATATGGGTTTATAGGTTAATCCCCAAAAAACCTAAATATATTTATAAGGAATAGGAAAATGCGCAAAACAAAAATTATATGTACATTAGGACCTGCTGTTGATAATCCAGATATATTAGAAAAACTTATGTTAGCAGGAATGGATGTTGCTAGAATAAATTTTTCTCATGGAAATTACGAGGAACAGCAAGATAGAATTGAAAGAGTAAAAGAAGTTAGAAAAAGAGTTAACAAGCCAATATCATTATTATTAGATACAAAAGGACCAGAAATAAGAATAGGAAAATTTGCTAATGATGAAATTGTACTAGAAAATGGTGATGTGTTTACTTTAACAAATGAAGATATTTTGGGAAATAAAACAAAGGTGTCTATTACATATAAGAATTTATATAATGAAGTACAAATAGGCACAAAAATATTGATTAATGATGGAACAATAGAAACTATTGTTAAAAAAATTGATGGAAAAGACATCATATGTGAAGTTATAAACGGAGGAAAACTTACAAATAGAAAAAGTATAAACATACCTGGATTGAATATTAATTTACCAAGCATTACTCAAAAAGATATAGATGATATAAAATTTGGAATTATAGCAGGGTTTGACTACATAGCAGCTTCTTTTGTTAGAAAGCCAGAAGATGTCCTTGCAATAAGAAAAATACTAGAAGAAAATGATGGAACACATATAAAAATAATTTCTAAAATAGAAAATAGAGAAGGTATAAACAACTTTGATAAAATTTTGGAAGTATCTGATGGAATTATGGTTGCAAGAGGAGATTTAGGTGTAGAAATTCCTATGGAAGAAGTACCAGTAAGGCAAAAAGAATTTATATCTAAATGTGCTAAAGCAGGAAAGCCTGTAATAACGGCTACGCAAATGTTGGAGTCTATGATATTAAATCCAAGACCTACAAGGGCAGAGGTAAGTGATGTTGCTAATGCTATATATGATATGAGTACCTCAATAATGCTCTCGGGAGAGTCGGCTACAGGAATATATCCAATAGAATGTGTTAAAACAATGGCAAAAATAAGTGAAACAATAGAAGATTCTATTAAATATTGGAAAAGATTTAAAAATAAGGAATATGCTAAAGAAAACAAAGATTTAGAGTATAGCCTAAATTATTCAACTTGTACTACTGCAATGGAACTTAATGCAAAAGCTATATTTGCATATACAAATACAGGAAGAACAGCAACAATGTTGGCAGGATTTTTTCCTCAATGCCCAATATATATAATAACAGATAATGAAATAACATATAGACAAATGGCTTTATTATGGAATATTAATCCAATATTAGTTGATAAAGATGAAGACATAGACAAAATGATAAATAACGGCATAGAAATAGCAAAAAAATATAACTATGTAAAAAAGGATGACATAATAGTAATCGCAGGAGGAGCATCAATACTTTCTTGCCATGATGAAGCAACTACAAATAGAACAATAGGTGGAGTTTTAAAAATTTAATAACAAGATGTATAAAGAGGGAGTTAAAATTGGCGATTATAGAAAATAAATATCGTATTGGAGTAAAATACGTGAATCAAAATAGACTATTGACATTAAGGGGAATAATATTGTTGCTAGAGGATTTGGCGTGTAGACATTCAGATATGGTTGGTTTTGGCATTAATGATACATTAAAAACAAACCTTTCATGGGTATTACTTAATTGGAAGGTAAAAATTTTAAAAGAAGCAAATTATGGCTCTACTGTGACTGTAAAAACATGGTCAAGAGATACTAATAAACTATATACATATAGGGATTTTGAAATATATGATGAAAATAATAATTTAATTTGTATAGCATCTTCTAAATGGGTATTATTAAGTACAAAAACAGGTCACATAACACAAATTACAGACGAGATAAGAAATGCATACAATCCAGAAAACAAAACAGTGTTTGAAGAACCAGAAATATCAAAACTAATAGAACCATCAAATGCCAATGAGACATTTTCATTTAGAGTTAATAGAAGAGATATAGACATAAATAATCATATGAATAATTTGTACTATTTGGATTATGCTTTAGAGGCATTGCCAGAAGATGTGTATTTAAAAAAATTTAAAAATGTGGAAATTACATACAAAAATTCATCAAAGTTAGGAGATATAGTAAATTGTTTTTATAAAGAGCAAGAAGATGGCTATTATGTTGTAATGAAGTCAGAAACAAGCAAAATGTTATATGCAATAATAAAATTGTGTTAGAAAATGATAGAAAATCTAAAATAATTAGAAAGAAAAAAATAAATGTATAAGGACTAGTTATAGTTAGTCTTTGTATGAGAGAGGAAAGTGAATGACAAGAGGAAGGAGAATGAAAAAAAATAATAATACAAAAATTATTTTTTATTTTATTATATATTTTTTACTTTTTTTTGTTTTAATATATTCTGGAATTAAAATTTATGAATGGTACAGGGATAAAAATAAAAACAATGAAATAGCAAAAAAAATTAAGGAGACGGTAATAGTTGAAAGCAATGGTAAAAATAAAGAAGAATATTTGATTGATTTTGATAAATTGAAAGAACAAAATAATGAAGCTATTGCGTGGATTAAAGTAAATAATACAAATATTGAGTATCCTGTTGTTAAAACTAAAAATAATGAATTTTATTTAAATCATAGTTTTGATAAAAGCGAAAATTTGGGAGGATGGATTTTTGCGGACTACAAAAATAAATTTAATGGCACAGATAAAAATATTGTTATTTATGGGCACAATATGAAAGATAATTCGATGTTTGGGACTATGCAAAATATTTTGAATCCGGAGTGGTATAATAATGAAGAAAATACAAATATTATACTAAAGACTGAAGGGAAAAATTATATTTATAAAGTTTTTTCAATATATAGAATAGAAAATGAAGATTATTATATTAAAACAGAATTTAACAATGATAGTGAGTTTGAACAATTTTTAAATACCTTAAAGGCAAGAAGCATAAGGGATTTTAACATGGATATGCTTGAAAGTGATAGTATTTTAACATTGTCTACCTGTGATAACAACAATAAATATAGAGTCGTTTTACATGCTAAAAAAATATAGGAGGAAAAAATTATGGAGAATTTAAAAAAGAATAAAATGTTTATAATAATTATTAGTGTTTTAATTATAATTGTTGCTGTTCTTGGTATAATGCTTATTAAGAATAATGATGGAAGAGGTAATAAAGTGGGAAGTAGTGACAAAAATGAAAAAAACATAAAAATTGTAGAAAACGAGGTAAATAAGCTTACGTTAGAAGATTTTTCAAATTCAGCGTTTAGTATGAAAAAACCAAATGGATGGACAGTTGAAACAGGGGGAATAGATATATTTTATACAATTAGGGTATATGACCCTCAAAATACAAACAATCAAATATATTTAATGTTAAAGATGCAACCATTATTAAAAACAGAAGCAGTAAAAAGATCTTGGCAGAATTACTACAACATGAGTGGCAATAATTCACAATACAAGTTGTTTGCAGATGCCGTGGTTTTAGCAAATCCTACAACAGAAGAGTTTTATAAAAAATTTGACGAGATAGCAGCATATGCAAGTGCAATAGAACCATCCTTTTCTACAATAAAGTTTCCTAAATTTTCAAATTTTACTAAACAGGAAGAGTTTGAATCAACAGCGAGTATGAAAAGTGTTGCATTAGATAGCAAAGTGTTAAGAGGAACTTTTACAGGTGATAATTCAAAGCAAGGCGAGGGCTTATTTATGGCATCAATTGTTAATTTTGGCAATAATCTTGGCGGTGTAGATACTTCATACTATATGGTTTATGACATAATGGCAATAACATCAGAAAAAGATAAGTTTATAGATTATAAAGAAATATTACTAGAATCTATTAATTCAATAAAATTTAGTGATAGTTATGTAAAACAAACAATAGATAATGGAAATGCTCAAACTAAACAAGCGCTTGCACTAAATGCATCAATACAAAGAGCTTTTGATTCTTATATGAGTGCTTGGGAAAATAGAAGTAAATCATATGATATTATGAGTCAAAAACAAAGTGATGCAATACTTGGATATGAAAGAGTTTATGACACAGAAACTAATGACATATACAAAGCATATAATGGTTTTACCGATGAATATGATGGCGAAAGATATAAATCAATAACAGATAACATGTATACAGAAAAAACCAGTGGCTATATAGAAAAATAATGTTATATATAAAATGAAAATATACAGCACCTTCTTAAATATTTTGTCATATTATGTATTATACAAACAAATAAGGAAAGATAGGGTTAAAAATTTTTTAATCTGAATCAATACCTTAGGAAAGGAATGATAATTAAAATGTATAATTGCAAATATAGAAGGTGTTGTTGTCAAAAAAGCTTTGACAATAATATGCTACAAGATGCATGTAATAATTGTGGTGTAGTAGCAGATTATTACAACGAGAATAATAAAAATTCTTCTTGCGATTGTGGATTTGAAGAAAGTGAAAACGTTTTTCCAACTAATCCAATGTTTGGTCAAAGCTATGTTCCAATTCAGACAATGAACAAAACATTTACCCCTTGTGTTGGATTAAAAATGGGAACAATATTTCCAGAGTTAGTTAGCCCATATGTACCATGTCAATCTATAGAAGAAAATGCTTTTATAAAAGCTATGAATACGGTTGGAGAGGGGTGTAATAAATGTTACTAGAAGAAAATGAAAACAGGAATTGTAACTGCAACAATGCAAATAATAGTTGTTGCCAAAAAAATCCTACTCCAAGTGTTTCAACATATTCTTTTAATTTTACTAATATTATGCCAGAAGAATTTTGTGCAGAGGAAGAAATGACAAGGGCAGATATGTTACAAAAAATACGTTGCTTAGGATTTGCAGTTGTTGAACTTGCAGAATATTTAGACACACATGCAGATGACAAAAGAGCATTGGCGCTTCATAAAGAATATGCTAATGAATTAAGGGAATTATCAAATAAATATCAAAAAGTATATGGACCGCTTACAATTGCATTTCCATGTAATAAATGGAGATGGTTAGAGGAACCATGGCCTTGGGAAAGGGGGAGTTTTTAATGTGGACCTATAATAAAGTATTACAATATCCTATAAATATAAAATGCCCTAATCCAAAACTAGCAAAAAATATAATAAGCCAATATGGAGGCCCAGACGGCGAATTGGGAGCATCTCTTAGATATTTATCACAAAGATTTGCAATGCCAGATCAAAATGCAAAAGCAATATTAAATGATGTAGGTACTGAAGAATATGCCCATAAAGAGGTCGCTTTATAAATAAGGGTATTAACTTCTTTTAGAGGTTAAACTACTCTTTTTTTATTATATAAAAATATGATATAATATCTTTGGAAGAAGAAATATATGAACAAAGAACATTGGAATACTATTATTATAGATAAAAATGTTGATGAAACATTAGTAAAAGAGTTAAGAGGTGTGATATGAAAAAATTATATATAATAACTGGTGCAAATGGTTTTCTAGGAAATAATATAATAAGAAAATTAGAACAAAATATTGAAAATGAAATAAGAGCACTTGTATTACCTAATGATTCTATAAAGGCATTGGACAACTTGAATTGTAAAATTTATTATGGAGATGTTACTAAAAAGGAAAGTTTATCATCAATTTTTGAAAATACTGATGGAAAAGAAGTTTATGTAATACATTGTGCAGGAGTAGTGTATATAAAATCTAAATATAACCCAATTGTATATGATGTTAATGTTAATGGAACAAAAAACATTGTAAATAAAGTTTTAGAAATAGATGCAAAACTTATTTATGTAAGTAGTGTACATTCAATTACCGAAAAGCCTAATAACGAAAAAATAACAGAGATTACTAACTTTGATTCTGGGAAAGTAGTAGGATTATATGCAAAAACAAAGGCAGAGGCAGCAAAATATGTTATTGATGCAATAAAAAATAAGAATCTAAATGCTTGTATTATTCATCCTTCTGGAATTATTGGACCAAATGATTATGGGAATAGCCACTTAACACAATTAATAAAAGAAGTTGCGACAGGAAAACTCTTTGCTTGTGTAAAAGGAGGGTATAATTTTGTAGATGTTAGAGATGTAGCAGATGGTATTATTAGTGCTTGTGATAAAAATAATAGAGGAGAATGTTATATTTTATCTAATAAATATATTACAATAAAAGAATTGACTGATTTTGTTTGTGATTTAGAGGAGAAAAAAAGAATTAAGATAGTGTTACCACTATGTTTGGCAGAATTAGTAGCTCCAATTTGTGAACTATATTATAATATAAAAAAACAAACCCCATTATTTACAAAATATTCTCTATATACATTATCTTCCAATTCTAATTTTAGCAATGAAAAGGCAAAAAAAGAATTGGAGTATAAAAATAGAGATATGAAAGATACAATTAAAGATACAATAGAATGGTTAAAAGAAAAAAAATATATATAAAAAGACATTTAGTTAAAGATAAAGAACTACTTTTTGAACGAAGTAGTTCTTTATTAAATCAATGTATTCTACTCAACAACAGGGGGAATAAAATTTTCAATTGCATTTCGTAGTTTGGGATGATGAATTACAAAATGAATAGAAGGACTATTGGCTTTTGAAATCATGACCCAGTTTTTTTCGCAAACTAAAATTTGTATGTTCTTAAATGTATTATTATTGTTTATACTTAACTTATAATTTTTATTCTCTTTTTCATATTTTTTAGTCAAATTGATATGTTCCAGATAATCTTCATATGTATAATAAATTTTTTTATCATAAAAAATATCTGCAAGGAAAAGAAATGGTTTTACCTTTCCAAATTCTTCTTTTGAAAGAATTGATATTTCATCTTCAATTACATTTTGTTCTATTGTATTCTTAAATATTTCTTTCTGAAATTTTACAGATTCTTGAATTGCTTTTATATTTTCAGCAGAAACATTGTTATGCTTTAAAATCTTAAAAAGTAAATTGTTTGAAATAGTATGTATTGGTAAAGAAAACAAAATCCTTCTGCGACTTGCTTTGATTTTTATACTTGATGATAAAAAGGCATTAAAAGAATTTTGTGAATCTGCTTTATAAATATCCATAAGAGATGTAGCTTTGCCTAACAAACATTGTGCTTTTGTATTATAGTAAGAAATATCATTTTTATTTGTTGTTAAAGTATATTTACCTTTATCATGATAACCATTTATACATTCTCCATATAAAGCAGCAACACCAGAAACGTAATTAAAATGACAATATATATTATTTTGCAATCCTTTTAAAAAGTATGGAGAAACCTGTCCAGTCATATAAATTGGCAACCAACTTTCTAAACCTAACATCATCTCATTAAATGGTCTATCAACATTATGAATAATATTTAGATGTAATCCCTTTTTTAGCATTATAGCAATAGCATACATCCATTTCTTACCGAATTCAACATCTTGTGCCATATCTTCCATAGGCATATCACTACACATAAAAACAGGTTCATTATTTTTTGAAAGAACGGTTGCTTTAAAAAAGTCTAGTTCTCCTTTTTTCATTTCTTCTATACCATAATATGTTTTAGAAGTTGCTTTATAAAATGGAATAGTAGGTACTTTCATTTCATCAAAATGTATAGCTTTAATATATTCATTTAAGTCAAAGTTATCCAAATTGTTTAAAAAATCATCTATATAGTTATGAGAGGGAGTAGAATTAGTAGTAAACCAATTAAATAGCTTATTAAAATAGTTAAGATTATTTTCTAACTCTTCTAAAGTAGAATTTATAAGAAGTGCAACTGCTTTTTTATCATCATCAGATGTATACTTTTTCATAATAAAATTACATACAGCCGTAGCAAAATCTTTAGGATGTGATGGATTACCATTACCAGTACGAATTCTGGAAAGAAATGAGGCATCATAACTACTTAAGCGAGATAATTCAGCAACATTAATATTTAAAGTTGTAACAAGTTCATTAAAATTTTTACTTAACTGTTCAAAGTCAATAGAAATATCATTTAAAGTATCAGATAAAGCAGTATAAATTTCTTCTTTAGTTATATTCATTTCTCTTGTTAAAGAAAGCTTATATAAACCATCTGTAAGTTGTTCTAATTGTTTACTCTTTAAACTTGGAGTTCTATCTCCTCTGCGATAACGACTAATAACAGAAGATGTTAATCCAGAAGAAATTACAAGGTCTTTAGAAGAACACTCAATTTGTTTTATATATTTATTTAATTGTTCACTAAAAGTCATAAGAAAACCTCCATATCAATAATTCAAATTTATTATACTATATCATAAAAGCATATAAAAAACAATTGCCAAATGGTCATTGAAACTTTGGCAAAAATCAAAAATATAGAACTGTAATATGGTAAAATAGAAATGAAAATATTGGAGGAAGGAGTAAAAGAATGAGAAAAGTTAAAATCCTATCAATTTTATTGATGATTTGTTTATTGGTTAGCATACTATTCCAAACAGCTATAAACAAAGTATATGCAGAAAGCAAAAATGAAGTAACATTAAATTTTGAAGGTGGGATTATTCACGATGGTTATGTAGAATATAGCAAGAAAGCAAAATTACAATTATTCAAGGGCGAGGATTTAGTTGTTAATATTTCAAATAATATGGTAATTGATTTAAACGAAGCAGATTATGAATTTGTAATACAAGAAATCCCAGCAGAAGATACTGGAAGTGTGGTAGGACCTGCACCAGTAAAATTAAATATTAATGATTGGTATTATGCTACAACAACACTTAATTCTAAAGTTATATTTAAATTAGAATCAAGTAAATTTAGTGGAACATTAGATGTTAAACTTGTAAGAACAAGAACTGTCGTTAACACAACAGTTAAAAATGTTTATAATGATATATCATCAAAAGGTGTAATTGATTTAACTGGTGGGCAAGAATATGTGATTGATTTTTCTAAAGATGATGAACTTACAAATGGGTTAAAATCATTTGCAGATTTAGATAAAACACTATATTACAAAAGAGACAATGAAGGTCTATTAGCAACAGACAATGAAAGTGAAGCTGTTATAAAGATAGTAGGAAATAAATCAGAAAATAAAGCAATATTAACTGCAGTAAATGTTGGAACTAAAAAAAGTGAAGTTTTTAAAGGATTTCATACTAAATATACAGGTTCGGCATTGAATTATGATGGCACTGATGGTGGCATCATAAATGAAACAAGAACTGATTATTATACTAGATGTACTTATGAATTTACATTCCAATATGTAAAAGAAGAAGTTAGTCCTAAAGAATATAAGTTTACTGAAGGAGCAAATCAAACATATACAATTGATGAATCAAAAAATGCAACATTTAGAATAGATGCAGACTATAGCCTATTTACAAACAAAGTATATGTAGACAATAAATTAGTAGATTCTACAAATTATGACTCAAAATCAGGAAGTACAGTTATTACTTTAAAAGATGAATACTTAAAAACATTATCTGTTGGAGAACATACATTAAAGGTTGCTTTTTCAGATAATGGAGAAGCTATAACAAAATTCACAATAAAAGAAAAACAACAAAATACAAATATAGAAGATAATAAAAATGAACAAAAACAAGAAAATAACAATTTAACAAACAATGATGTTCAAAAAGAGAATACAATTGCAAATCCTAAAACAGGTGATAATGTTATAGTATACTTTGTAATGTTTTCAATTGCTATATTAGGAATAATTACATTAGCAATAGTTAATACAAAAAGAAAAAAATTAAGAAAATAATAGGAGGGAAAAAAATGAAAATTAAAAAAAGTTTAATTTTTTTAGCAATTATTTTAGCTAGCATATGTCTGTTTAGTTTTTCAAACAGAGTAAATGCAGTAACAATTAGTGATGATGGAAAATATTCATTAATACTAACTGCTAATGAAGATGAAGGTTGTTTTGATGGTGAGTATGTGAAGCTTGTAAGATTTAATATTGCAGAAGGAGAAACCACAGTTAAATTATCTGAATTAACAAAAGGAATTGTTCCTTTTAATGGCAAAACTGAATTTTCACATTGGGAAATGGCGGAAAATACAAAAGCTAGTGAAGAATTAGAAATAGCAAACTTTACAGGTAGTGGTAACTTTTATACATCAACAGGTGAAGAAGTTAAATATACTAATGGCTTAATGCTTAATGCTAAATTTTCAGATAAAGAATTAAAAGATAGTGGTAAATACTATGTAAGTTTTGATGCATTTGGAGGTACAATAAATGGTAAAGCAAAAATAACATTGGAAAGTAAAGCAGAAGAATTTAAAACAATTGATTTAACAAAATATACACCAGTAAGAAAAGGATACACTTTTAAAGGCTGGGATTTAGATGGAAAGATCGTTACTTCTATTAATTCAAGTACTTTTGTAAAGAATGCTGTAATTAATTTAACTGCTACATATACTCAAGATACTTTTAAAGGTGACGGAATTGTATTGATTTTAAATGCAAATGGTGGAACCATTGAAGATAAAGCATCTAATAAATATGACTATTTAGGTGGTGGAAATTCAGGAACAGATATGTCACTTTTACTATACATACCGGTAAGAGAAGGATATACTTTTAATGGATGGAAAGCTAAAAAAGACGGAAGCGGAGAAATTTATAAATATGTCTACTGGAGATTCTGGGATAAGGATGAGAAAACAGATAAAGAATTTGACAAAGATACTTTAATAAAAGAAGAAAACGGTTATGAGAGATATAAAAATATAACTCTATATGCTTCTTGGACTAAAAATTCAGGAGAACCAGAACAACCTGTTAAAGAAACAGTAAAAGAAATTCAAAGTACAGGGAAAACAAAGGGAAAAATTGAATTTGAAAAAGAAGTTAGTAAAAACTATAAGTTGGATATAAGACCAATTGAAGTAGAAAAAGATTTATCAGATAAAAATGTTAAATATGTAGTAGATATAAATGTATTAGAAAATGGTGAAGTTGTTAAAATTAGCAATACTAAAATGAAAATAAGAATTGCATTACCAGAAGACTTAAAAGGATTTAACAAATATGAAGTAGTATATATTTCAAATGATGAAATAAAAGAAACAATACCAGCAACAGTAGAAGATGGATATATAATATTTGAAACATCACATTTAAGTCAATATGGAATTATTGCAACAAATGTTGAAGGAAAAACAGAACAAACAAAAAATGAAACAAACAATCCAAAAACAGGAGATAATATTACAACAAGTATAATGCTATTTGTAGCTTCTATAGCAACTATCGGAACACTAACATTAGCAAATAGAAAAAAAGCAAGAAAATAAACAACATAATTTATTTGATATTTATTTATATATTAATAAAATAGTAAGAGAATAACAACTAATGCAAATGAAAATTATAAAATACTAGCTATGAATGGCTAGTATTTTGCTATATGTTGAAAAAAAACAGAAAATCTGCTATTATGTTATTATATTATAGACAAATAAAATTTATAGCAAGATTAAAAATAAAAAGGGGTAAATATGACACAGACTCAACAAACGGTATTAGCATTGGCAATATATACAATATGGATAACACTATTATATATAAGAATATTTGATAAAACACTAAAAAAATATGTATTATCAATAGGTGTGCTATTAGGATTTTGGATGGTAGTAAGAATGCTTAAAACATATACAACAGGGTATGCAACAGAAATACTGTGGTATTTGTATTACATACCACTATTGCTGATTCCAACATTTTATTATAATTGTAGTAGTTATTTAATAAACAGTAAGAATAAAAAAAGAAGAATTGCCACAATAATTATATCAACAATACTATTCTTATTAGTAATTACAAATAGCCTACATAATATTGTGTTCAAAATAAAAAGCAATATAAATGATTATAATCATAATATAGGGTATTTTATAATAGTTGCTTGGATTCTATGTTTAATAGTAGTAGCAATAATATATCTAATAAAATCAAGCAAAAATAAAGGGTACAAAAACATAATCTCAATATCAATAATTATTTTAATTGGTGTAGTATATACAATTTTATATATAAAAAATGTTCCAGTAATAAGAAAAACGAATATGTCAGTAATAATAGGAACATTATTTTGTGTAGGATTAGAAATGATGCTTGACTTTAATTTGATACCAAATAATTTTAGATATAAGAAAATATTTAAAAATTCAAATTTGCCATTAGAAATCATATCACAAAATGGAAAAACTAGAATTGCAACAAATCATTCCATAAATCTAAAAGAAAATATAATAAATGATATAAAAGATAATAAGGTAAAAAATACATATAAAGATAACAACATTGTAAAAAATGTTAAGGCTATAAGTGGTGGCTATTCAATAGAAGAAAAAGATTTTAGTAAAATAAACGAGTATGAAAAAGAATTGAAATTAATACAACAAGAGCTTATAGAACAAGAAACAATATTACAAAAACAAAGAAAGATTGCAACAGAAATATATGAAACAAAATTAAAAAGCGAAATTATAGAGCTACTAGATGAAAAAATAGAGCAAAAAAGAAACTTAATAAATGAACTAATAAAAGAAATGAAAATAACAGACATAGATAAAATGCAAGTTATAAAACTACTACTAAATTATTGTAAAAGAATGAGTAGTTTAGTAATATCAAGCTATAACAAAGAAAAATATGATAACAAAAGACTAGAAATAATCATAAATGAAATGTTAATAGAAGCACAAGCACTAGGAATAAATGGAGTTTTGAAAACAAATAATTTTGAGATAAGTAGTGGAGAAACAGCCAATATTTATGAGATCATATTTGAAACAATAATGAAATTTAGAGAAACTAATTTTATTCTATATATACAAGTAAACAATTCATATACAGAAATAAAATATTTATTTGATGGCAAACATAAGAACTTCAAAAAAGAAATAGAAAAATTACAATTAGAAAAATTATTGAAAATTGAGCAAATAATAGATGAAGATGGAACAACTATAAAATTGAAAATTTTAAGAGGAGAAAATTAGTATTATGGTAGCAATTATAGGAATACTGTGTCTTTTGTTAGTATGGCAGATTCTAAAAATCATATTAAAAAAAGGAATAATAAATAAAAATATAACAGATTATGCACTAGAATATATTGTTTCTACAACAATACTTATAGCATTGTTTATGCAAGAAAGCATATCAAGAAATAGATTATTTATAATTGCATTGCTAGGCATAATATACGAAATTATTTCACTTATATATATGTATTTTAGATATTACAAAAAAGAAACTATTACAGATTTCTCAATAAAAAAAGTTATAGATGAATGTGAGTTTGGAATTTTAGTATTAAAAGGCAAGAGAGCAAAATTAATAAATAATAAAATGTATGAAATACTAGACAAATTAAACATAAAGAAAGACTATATAACAAATATAATAAAACAAAGTATAGACCAGCTAGATAAAAATTATTGTGTAAAAGTAGAAGATAAATATTATGTATTTGTGATAAATAATAATGAAATAATTACATTTGATATAACAGAAGAATATAAATTACATCAAAAGTTAAATGGGCAAAATAAAAAGTTAAAAGAGAATAATAAAAAAATATTATTAAGTATTGACAATATAGAAGAATTAGAAAAGGAAAAGAATCTGCTAAAACTAAAAAATAAATATCACGATATATTAGGACAAAATCTTTCCATACTGCAACAATATTTAAATAAAGAAAATATAACCCAAGAAAATTTTGAAGAAATAAAATTTATGATACAAAAAATGTTCATAGATATTGAAGATACAGATGACACAAATGCAAACCTAGAAAATTTAATAAAAATACACAAGAAAAATGGAACAGACATTATTATAGATGGAAAACTACCACAAAATAAAGAAACTGCAAAAGTGTTCTTTGAAATAATAAGAGAGGCAACCACAAATGCAATAAGACACGCAGGGAGTTCAAAAGTATTTGTGAATATAAAAGAAACACTAGAAGAAACATATATGATAATAACAAATGATGGTAGAAAGCCAAATGAATTTATTACAGAAAATCAGGGAATAAAAGATATGAGAAGAAAAGTAAAAAAACTAGGAGGAATGTTCTATATTTCAACAGTTCCAGAGTTTTCGGTAAATATATCAATAAAAAATAACTGCTAACATTGAAATAGCAGTTATTTTTTTACTCATTCGGGGTTTCAAGGTTTGGAACTATTAAACCATTACCCACACAATATATTGCAAGTTTTGCTAAATTATTATAACCAGTTTTTCCATAAATAGATGAAATATGTGATTTTAATGTTCTTACAGATATTCCAAGTTTTTTTACAACTTCATCTCTATCTAATGTTTTACAATACTCAGTTAGAAGACTTAATTCAGTATCTGTTAGATCCTTTAAAACATCAGGAATATTGGATTTAGGGCTATTAGAACTTGGATATAAAGAATAGCCATCAATAGTATTTTGGATAGTAGTTATAAGAGAATTACTACTAATATTTTTATAAATAAAGCTATCAACATTATTAGCTTTTGCCTTGTCTATAAATGTTAAATCTGGCACACCAGTCATAAGAATAATTTTCACACTTGGAAAGTTCTCTTTTATTATTTTTGAATATGCTAATCCACTTGAATTGTTTTCAGTACAAATATCCATTAAAATTAAGTCAGGTTTAAATTTTTCACATAAAGATATAGAGTCTTTTGCATCTCCACTAGAAGCGATAACATTAAAACCTCTTGTATTTAATGTTTCAGAAATCATTTCTCTTAACATTTTATGGTCATCAATTACAATAATATTATACAAAACAGAAACCTCCTAACTTACTCACATTAAGATATATTGTAACATAAAAAATCATGAAAATAAATATTTTTTACAAATTTTGCACTTTTGGTGCAAAATTTAATGAAAAATTGCACCAAAAGTACAATAGTAATTTGTGCTAAAAAATGATATAAGATTATATGGAAAAGTAAAGTTTCAGATGAGGAGGTGAATAGATGAATTAATAAAAGATGAGTAGAAAAGATTTCAATGTAAATGTATCTAATGAAGATACAATACTAACACTTTCCACCTGTGCAAATAACAACAAATACAGGGTGGTATTACATAGTGTTAGAGTTAAATAAAGCAGAAAATGTTTTATTTGAGAAAGGAGAATGTTTTTATGAAAAATAAAACAAAATATTTAGTAGCAATATTATTAATGCTAATTAGTTTTTTACTAATTGGAGCTACTAATGTAAATGCAAAAACAATCACGGTAGATAATGAGGAACAGCTAATTAATGCATCAAAAGGATTTGATTCTGAGATAAATGAAATTAAATTATCCAAAGATATTACTTTAACAAAGTACCTAAATTTTTATGTTGTTAATGACATTACTCTTGATTTAAATGGACAAACATTAGATATAGGTTCCAATAGGCTTTCATTTGAGTATGGAATGTCTGATTATGATGAAGCAATTAGCGATTACCATTATAACTTTAATAGTAAATTAACTATTAAGGATAGTAGTAGTAGTAAAACTGGTAAGATTCTTTCAAAGACAAATATTTACTTTAAATATTATGATACTAATCATGATGTGGAAATAAAAAAATTTGGACTAACTATTGATGGTGGATATTATGAAATGATTAGTTCAACTAATAATTACTTTGATTTCTTTTCTAGTGATTACTATACAAATGGTAGAAATATTACTGCTGATGTAAAAGTAAAAGATGCTGTATTTGACGTCGGTGATCGAAAGTCTCTTTTTTACACTAGTCCAGATTCTGATTCAGATATTAAATTCAATTTTAATTTTGAGTCATTGAAAGTGATGGGGCTTGTAAGTAATTTAGGCAGTAATAAATTAGGTAAAATGAAATTAGATAATGTAATTGATCCTAATTCTAAGGCATACTTTCAAGAACTACCTTATACAACAGGGGCTCCAGTTTTAACTGAAGCAAATAGAAATACTTTAGTTGAAAATTTCTATGCATCTGGAGGAGCAAATCCTTACATTATTGTAAAAAAAGTTAATGGCTTTGAAGTAAATAATGTAGAAATAAATGAAACTTATAAGGAAACACCTAGTCTTAATGGTATATCAATTAAAAATATAAGTGGTTCTGATTTACAAATTCAAAATGTAACAGTAGATAGTGCTAATTTTACTGTTGAAGGACCTAGTACATCACCAACAGTTAGTGCTGGTGCAACAAATACAAATTATAAAATTAAGGCAAAAGAAGGACTTCCTGTTGGTACTTATACAGCAACAATTACTGTAACTGATGGTAATGGTAATTATACGGCAACAGTTACATTAAAAGTTGAACCAAAACAATTAACAGGATTAGGTATTAGTGGTTTAGATGGCACATGGGTTTATGGAGAAACTAAAACTCCAACTGCTACAGGAGTTAGCGAACTAGGAACTGGCGACTATGAAATCGCATACTATAAGGAAAATAATAGTTCTTATGATGAATTTGGAACAACATTACCTAAATTAGTAGGTAAATATAAAGCTACTTTAAGTATTATAAATCCAAATTATACAGCAAGTGAAGCTAGTGTTGATTTTGAAATTAAACCAATTACTACAGAAGTAAAAGTAAAAAGTCACGATGGCGAATTTACATATGATGGTTCAGAACACACAAAAAATGCTTATGATGTTTTATGGGCAAATAATGCTAGTGCAGTAGCTGATAATGAATTACCTAATGGTGATAAAGTCACTGCAGAAATTACTGGTAAAGTAAGAGATGTTAAAGATACAGCTCTTGAAAATAATACAATTGGAAAAATTACTATAACAAATGCAGATAATGTTGATGTAACTAATTGTTACTCTAATATTGTAAAATCTGCTGGTAAATTAACAGTAAATCCTATTGCAACACCAATAGTTGTAACAGCTGGTTCAGATAATAAAGTATTTGATGGTACTGAATTAACAAATAATACTTATACATATACTAATGGTGTATTATTAACTGGCGACAAATTAGAAGCTACAATTACAGGTAGTCAAAAATTTGTAGGAACTTCTAATAATGCTGTAAGCAATGTTAAAATAATGAGAAATGGTGAAGATATTACTTCTAACTATACAATGGGAACACATGTAAATGGTGTGCTAACAATAACAAGTGCAGAACAACCTTTAGCAATTGCAGATCAATATGTAAGAGTTAATGGTTCTATATCAAAAGGTTATTTAGAACAATCAGTAACTGGAAATGTAGGAAACATTGATTTTACTATTAAATCAGGAACAGTACTTACATATGATGCTATAAATGATGAATATGTAGCAGGAGCAACTGCAGGTGATGTTGTAATGACTGTTACAGCAGTAAAAGTTGATCTTGGTGGCGATAATACTCCTGAATGGAAAGAAACAACAAAAGAATTTACAGTTCATGTTGTAAATAAAACAGATGTAAATATTACAGGACTTTCTAATAACGAAACATTTACTTATGATGGAACACCTAAAAAACCAACAGGAACAATTAGTGTTAATGCAGGAACAGTAAATGTAAGTGATTTAGAAGTAAAATATCAAGGAACAGGAACAACCTCATATAATAGTGCTACAGCACCAACAAATGCTGGAACTTATACAGTAACATATAAAGTTCCTGATACAAATGCAAATTACACTGGAACATTTAGTGTAGCATTCACTATTAAAAAAGCACAACTTGATAAAGTAACTTTAATTGAAAATACCTTTGAATATACTGGTGATGAAATAGTTTCAGATGGTAGTAATTTTTATTCAACTAAGATGAATATGTCTGGCGATATTAAGGCTACTAATGTTGGAAATTATAGCATTACAGTATCCTTAAAAGATAAAGATAATTATGAGTGGAAAGATGGTACAACTACAGATTTAGTTTTAAATTGGTCTATCACACAAGCAACACCAAATTATACAGTACCAACAGGATTAACTTCTGTAAAAGGCAAAATATTAGCAGATGTAGTATTACCAACAGGATTTACATGGAATGCACCTGCAACAGTGTTAACTGTAGGAACAAACACATATAAAGCTACATATACTCCAGTTGATACTACAAACTATAAAACAATAACTGATATTGATATTGAAGTTGATGTTAAAAATACATTTAATGTAATAACATCAGTACCTGGTGGAAATGGAACAATTACACCAAGTAAAATAGATGTTATAGAAGGAAGTAAAGTAAAAATAACATTTACACCAAATACAGGATATATGATTGATAAAGTATTAGTAAATGGAATAGAAAAAACTGTAACGGGAAATGAAATAGAAATAACAGTAGATGAAGAAAAAACAGTAGAAGTAAGCTACAAGAAAATACCATTCACAATAACAGTAGAAGAAGTAACAGGAGCAACAGTAAATCCAGATGGAACTGTAACAGTAGGTTATGGAGACAACAAAGACTTTACAATAACAGCAAACACAGGCTACAAACTAGTAAAAGTATTAGTAAATGATGTAGAAAAAGTATTAGATGGTAACACATTAAAATTAAAGAACATTACATCAAATATGAAAATTAAAGTAGTAGTAGAAAAAATTGAATACAAAGTAATAGAAGGTGCAGAACAAACATATACAATAAAAGAAGATACAGAAGCAAGATTTAGAATAGATGCAGATTATAGCCTATTTAATAACAAAGTATATGTAGATAATGTACTTGTAGATAGTTCAAATTATACAAGCAAAAGTGGAAGCACAATAATTACATTAAAGAAAGAATTCGTTGATACATTATCAGTTGGAGAACACACTTTAAAAGTTGTATTCAATGATGGTGGAGAAGCAGAAACAACATTTACAATAGCAAAAAAAGCTGAAAACAACAATAACAACGAAAATAATACTCCATCAAAACCAGAAGATAAAGAAGAAATGAAAGATAATGGTTCAAATCCAAAAACAGGCGACAATATAATGCTTTATGTAGCAATAGCAAGTATGTCAATAATAGGACTTGTAGCAACAACAATAGTTGCAAAAAAGAAAAAAATGAACTAAAATACTACATAAGAGAGGACTAGAACTTTCTAGTTCTCTTTTTAAAAATAAAGGGAGCGATTATATGGCAGGAAAAAGAACTAAAATTAGAAAAAAAATAAAGCTAAATAAAAAGTTAGTATGTACTATTGGTGTTTTACTATTGATTATAGCTGTTATATCTGCAATTATAATGATATTTAAACCTATAAATGTAGGGAAAATAAACAAAGAAGGTAAAGCAGAATATATAGAACGAGTTGCAAATGTAACAAAATATCCAGACAAAAAAATTGTAGAATTTAAAAATAACTATGAATTAATAGACAATGGAATAATAACAACTGAAATCTATGAAAAATTTAAAAATAATGATAATATTTATAATCTAACAGTAACAGAATACTTAAGACTAAGAGATATATCATCAAAAGAGAGTTATAATATAAATAAAGCAATACAAACAGGAGTAGTAAAAGAGGACACAATATATGCAGATTATTTTGCGAAAACTTGTGGATTTGAAAACAAAAAAGAATTATTAAAATATACAAAAGCTGTATTTGAACTAGCTGACAAAGAAAAATAGTTGCAAATTCTTTAATCGAATTTTATATTTGAAATGATGAATAATAAACTGAATTGTCTAGATTATATCATGAAAACGCCTAAAATTCGACCAATAGAGACAAGTATGGAACTTTCAAATAGTCGAAAGCCAATTTCCAATAGAGCATATAGAAAGCATTTTTAAAATCTCTTTGCATACATTTAAAAAAGAGGTATATGTATGATTATAGATGAATTTAAAAGTGATAGCACATTGATAAGATTTGATGATAGAGACATTGAAACTAAAGAAAATAATGAAGATATACTTAATATATTAGTAGGATTAATTATAAAAAAGATTTCAGAATATTCTTAAATAGATTTGTAATTTTATCTAACTTATGCTAAACTCACAGCCAGTAGATAAAATTAACAAAAGAAAGGGGGTATTTTGGAAAAAGTATATAATGCTTATTTAAGTGAAAAAATTAATAATAGTTTTGGCGGTTATGCTATATATTTAAGAAAATCAAGAGCAGATGCAGAAACAGAAGCTAGAGGAGAAGGGGAAACACTTGCTAGACACGAAAAAATGTTATTAGATTTAGCAGAAAAAATGGGGATAAAAATAGACAAAATATACAGAGAGATAGTAAGTGGAGAAACGATTGAGGCTAGACCAGAAATTCAAAAATTATTATCGGATGTAAAAAAAGGTATGTGGAAAGGTGTACTTGTTGTTGAAGTAGAGAGATTGGCTCGTGGAGAGACTATGGATCAGGGAATTGTTGCAAAAGCATTTAAAATTTCAGATACTAAAATTATAACACCTATGAAAACATACGATCCAAATGATGAATTTGATGAAGAATATTTTGAATTTGGATTATTTATGTCTAGAAGAGAATATAAGACTATTAATAGAAGACTGCAAAGAGGAAGAGTTTCATCTGTTAATGAGGGAAAATATGTAGGTAGTGTTGCACCATATGGTTATGAAAGAGTAAAAATAAAAGGTGATAAGGGATATACATTGAGAAAAAATTCGGAATCTAATACTGTAAAAATAATCTACGACTTATATGCTTATGAAGATTTATCATTACATGAAGTTGTTAGAAGAATTAACGAGATGGGACTAAAGCCTAGAAAAAATGATAAATGGTGTGTTGCAAGTGTAAAAGACATTTTGGCGAATCCAGTATATATAGGAAAGGTTAAATGGAATTGGAGAAAAGAAGTAAGAGTATATAAAAATGAAAAACTTATAAAAACTAGACCAAGAAATGATGAATATATACTAAAAGATGGTCTACACAAAGCAATAATAGATGATAGGACTTGGAAGATTGTCGAAGCAAAAAGAAGTTTAAATAAGTTGCCAATACCAAGAGTTAATACAGTACAGAATCCACTATGTGGGTTAGTATATTGTGCCAAATGCGGTAAAAAAATGAAAAGAAGACCATATACTGATAGAAGTAAAGAACCTACAATATACTGTGACAATCCTAAATGTGATAATATAAGTTCAAAATTACATTTTGTTGAAGAAAAAGTTATTGAAGGGTTGAGAAAATGGTTAGAGCATTATCAATTGGATTATAAGGAACATATAGAAAAAATCAACTGCAGTAGAATAGAATCGATCAAAGATACAATAAAATCTCTACAAGAAGAAGTAAAAAAAGAAAATGATAAATTATTAAATATTTTTAATTTTCTTGAAGATGGAACTTATACAAAAGAAATGTTTAAGTCGAGAAGTGAATCTGTATCACAAAATGTAGCTAGATTAAATAATTCTATCGAAGAATATGAAGCAAGGTTAGAACAAGAAAAAATTGTTGATAAGGAAAAAGCTGTTTTAGTACCAGAAATTGAGAATTTATTAGATGTATATAATCTTTTAAAAACACCAGAAGAAAAAAACGAGTTACTAAAAACAGTAATAACACAAGTTACATATTTAAAAACAGAAAAGGCAATAAAAAAGGATTCAGATCCTACAAATTTTATCATAAATCTATATCCAAAGATAAATAAAGCTAATGTTTGATTTTTACATAAAAACACATAATTTATATAAATGGTATTGAAGAATAAAAGAAGAAAATTATTTTTTTTACCCATCAAGCGACCGCTTTAGGGGCGAACGAATTAGCGCATTTAGAAATGGTTGGTAGTTTAGTGCATCAATTGACAGAAGGCGTAACTATAGAAGAATTAGAAAAAGCAGGACTTAGTGCATATTATACAGATCATGGAATAGATGTATATCCAGTATCTGCTGCTGGAAATCCATGGACTGCAAGCTATATTGCAGCAAAAGGAGATCCAATTGCTAACCTTCAAGAAGATTTAGCGGCAGAACAGAAAGCTAGGGCAACTTATGAAAAGCTAATAGATCTTTCAAAAGATGATCCGGATGTTGTTGATGTTCTTAGATTTTTACGTCAAAGAGAAGTAGTGCACTTCCAAAGATTTGGAGAGGCACTTCGAGGAGTGCAGGATAAACTTGCAGAAAAGAAGTTTTATATGGCAAGTTGTAATAAACAAATGTGTAATAGTAATGATGATAACACCTAATAATAATTGAACTTAAAGAATACTATAGATAAAAATAAATTGACATGAAATTTAAATAGTGTTATAAATATATGCAATGGTAAAAAGTTGCATATATTTTGTTTATTAAGAAGAGAATAATTCAAGGAGAAGAATAAGAAATAAATGGAAGAATTAAAGAAATGCGTAATATGTCCTCATAATTGCAATGTGAATAGATTAGAAGGAAAGATTGGAAGGTGCAAGTGTAAAGACAAAATTAAACTAGCATTAGTATCAACACATAATTACGAAGAACCTTGTATATCAGGAAATAATGGCTCAGGAACAATATTTTTTTCTAACTGTAATTTGAATTGCATGTATTGCCAAAATTATGAAATAAGTCAATTGGGCAAAGGAAGAGAAATATCTATAGAAGAATTAGCAAATATTTTTAATGAACAACAGCAAAGGAAAGTGAATAACATTAATTTAGTTACTCCAACAATGTATGCATTTCAAATAATAGAAGCAATTAAAATAGCAAGAAAGAATGGACTTTCAATACCAATTATATATAACACAAATGGATATGAAAAAGTTGAAACATTAAAAGCTTTAGATGGATACATAGACATATATTTGCCAGATTTAAAATATTATTCAAATGAACTCTCAAAAAAGTATTCTAAGGTGGATAATTATTTTGATATAGCAACAGAAGCAATAAAAGAAATGTATAGACAAGTTGGCAAACCTAAATTTAATAAAGATGGTATAATACAAAAAGGTGTAATTATAAGACATTTGGTTTTACCAAATCATATTCAAAACAGCAAAAATATTTTAAAATGGATAAAGCAAAATATGCCAAAAGACATATATGTTAGTGTAATGGCTCAGTATTTTCCAACATATAAAGCCAAAGAAGACAATTATATAAACAGAAAGCTTACAAAAAATGAGTATAAAGAAATAGAAAATTATTTATATACACTAGAACTTCAAAATGGATACATACAAGAATTAGGAGAACATGAAGAAGAATATGTTCCAAAGTTTGATTTTTAATTGAAAGAATGATATAAATAACATATATTTATTATCAATATAAAATGTAATAATATAAGGAGCAATAAAATATGAAGAAAAAAGTATTAGCCTCAACTAAACCAGGATATGAATTGCCAATTGAGCAAGCTATAGAATTTTCAGGATTAGAAGCGGGAATGTGCTATATGCCGGATAATGTAGATGCTCTTTTTTCTGAAGATAAAGAAAAAACAATAAAAAGAGCGCAAGGAACAATGACATCTGGGCATCATAGCGTATTCGGACATGTGAAGTATAATTTTGCCTTTGAGGAGATTCCTAAAATTTTAGCAATGGTTTTAAACAATGAAAAAGTATACGATACATCTGAGAAATCAGCTAGATATACCAAAATGAAAGCATCAGAGGAAGAAGAAGCATTATATGAAAAGTGGATAAAAATTTATTCTAACGAAATAGAAAAAATATATCCAAAGGTAAAGATAGCAGAAAAGACAGAACAGCAACTGGAAAATGAAATAAAAAATAGAAATACAGCAATAAGAAAAAAGGCTCAGGAAAATGCCAGATATTTAATATCTGTGTTCACACCAGCAACTACAATGGGACATACTATAGATATTAGACAATTTAGCTATATATTGCACTGGATGGACGATTTTTGTAGGAAAGAGCAAAATTCAAAATTTAATGTAATGCTAAAGCAAGTTTTTAAAGAATTTGAAGAATTATGTGAAAAATATAAAATAGAAAGAGTAAATACAGAAGTAAAGCAACGAGGACTTTCGTTGTTTGCAAAAAGAGAAAGAGAAGAAGAGTGGGGCGAAAATTATTCTACTAATTATTTAGCAAGCTTTGCGGAGGTCGCACAAGCGCAAAGGCATAGAACAATATATTATGAAATTACATTATTAGATGAGCCAAAATATTATATTCCTTTAATTATAAAGGATACTGAACTGGAGAAAGAATGGTTAAAAGATATATCATCTTTAGCTAATGGATTTCCACAAGGAATGCTTGTAAAAGTAAATGAGAGAGGAACTGTAGAAAATTTTATTCTAAAATGTAAAGAAAGATTATGCGGAGAAGCACAATTAGAAATAGAATTACAAACTAATGAAACACTACATAAATACTTAGAAAATACAAAAGAAAGTAAACCGATAATATATAATTACTTGTTGCCATATGCAAAAGGTGTAAGATGTACTTTTCCAGGTTTTAAATGTACTAAACCATGTATATGGGGTGCAAAAGAAGCTTTACAGAGAAAATTTTAGCAACAGATAAATTAAATATAGAGAATTTCAAAATAGAAATTCTCTATATTTTTATACCTTCAAGTTCGTGCTCATATTTTTTATAATTAGGACAATACTTTTCAATTATATTCCAAAAACCTTTACTGTGAGTTTTATATTTTAAATGACAGAATTCGTGTATTACTATATAATCTATAATTTCAGACCTATATCTTGCTATACAAGGGCTAAAGGAAATACATCTATCATCAAAAGAAAATTTAGCAATAGTATTACCTAAGTCTTCAATGCAATAATCTTCTGGAGCAATGCCTAACAATAACCTAGCTTTTTCCATAGATTTTTCTAATTCATTACAGCAAACTTTGAAATATAACTTTTCCATTAATATTCTCAAGATATCAGAATCTTCAAGTTTTTTATATTTAGCAGGTAAAATAACCTCAACTTTACCATTGATTAAATTGATTGTTGGTGTAATATGGTTTTTATAAAGGATGCAAATATGGTAATCATTTCCTAGTAATTTAATAACACCTTTGTCTAAAAAAGAATTGCGATTCTTATTATACTCTTCAATTTTGGAAATAATCCATTGCCTTTTTTCAATTATAACTTCTTGAATATGTCGTCTAGAAACATACCAAGGAGCGTTAACAATAACCTCATTACCATCTACGCAAATACATAAAGCGCCAGACATAGCTTTGTTCACAGTATATGGAATTACGTTATTTTTAAATTTTAAAATACTCATAAGAATTACCTCCAAACGAAAATGATTTCTCAAAAACTTTGTTCGATTATGATTATACAAAACATTGTTCGGTTTGTCAATAACTTTTTTAAAAAAATATTAGGACAATTAGGGACAGTCCCAAAATGTTTCATTTGCACATTTGGGGACTGCCCCTAATTGTTCTTTTTAGATTTTTGAGGTTAAAAGTATTGACAAATTGATAAAAATAGTGTAAAGTATAATAGCATTACAGATTGAGGGAGTGATTTATTGGAAAAGAAGGTTCAAATAAGTATGCTATTACAAATATATGGTGCAATGCTTACGGAAAAACAATATGGACTTTTAGATGATTATTACAATAACGATTTGTCACTTTCGGAAATTGCTGAAAACTATGATATAACAAGGCAGGCAGTAAGAGACATTATAAAAAAGGGGGAAAATAAACTTTTCGAATTGGAAGAAAAGCTTTCGGTTATGGATAGAATGTTAAAACAAGATAAGAAGATTCAACAGATTTTAGAAGAGCTTTGTAAAATACAAAATAGTTCATCTGATAAAAAAATTGAGAAAATTCTTAATAATGTTACAAAAGAATTAAGTTTAATGCGAATATAATGCAAAGGAGAGTTATTAATGGCTTTTGAAGGTTTAAGTTCTAAATTACAAGCTATAACAAATAAATTAAGAGGTAAAACAAGGATTACAGAATCTGATTTAAAAGAAATGTTAAGAGAAGTAAAGCTTGCTTTACTTGAAGCAGACGTTAATTATATGATTGTAAAAGAATTTATAGGAACTATACAGGAAAAGGCTTTAGGGCAAGATGTATTAAAGTCATTAACCCCAGGACAACAGGTTGTTAAAATCGTAAAAGACGAATTAATAGAACTATTAGGAGGAACAGAGAGCAAAATTAATTTCACTCCAAATCCACCAACAATAATAATGCTTGTGGGATTACAAGGCTCAGGAAAGACAACAACAGCTGGAAAACTGGCAAATATCTTACGAAAGCAAGGGAAAAAACCATTGCTTGTTGCTTGTGATGTATATAGGCCAGCAGCGATAAAACAACTTCAAGTAGTTGGAGCACAGCTAAATATTCCGGTATTTGCAAATGAAAATTCGAAAGATGTAGTACACATAGCTAAACAAGCGTTGAATGTGGCAATTAGTAAATTAAATGATGTAATAATACTAGATACTGCAGGACGTTTACATATTGACCAAGAGTTAATGACTGAATTGAAGAATGTAAAATCAAATGTAAAACCACATGAAATATTATTAGTAGTTGATAGCATGACAGGGCAAGATGCTGTGAATGTTGCAACAGCGTTTAATGAGCAATTGGGAATTGATGGAGTAATACTTACTAAATTAGATGGTGATACTCGTGGTGGAGCTGCAATTTCAGTTAAAAAAGTTACTAACAGACCTATAAAATTTGTAGCTACAGGAGAAAAATTAAGTGATATAGAAGTGTTTCATCCAGATAGAATGGCACAAAGAATCTTGGGAATGGGAGATGTTCTGTCTGTTATAGAAAAGGCAGAAGAGGCATTTGATATTGAAGAAGCAGAAAAAATAGAAAAGCAATTGAAAAAGAAAGAATTAGACTTAGATGATTATTTAATTCAATTAAGACAGATAAAAAAAATGGGTTCTTTTTCATCCTTATTAAAAATGATACCGGGAATGAATCAACTTAAAGATATAAAAGTTGATGATAAAGAATTTGAAAGAATAGAATCAATTATATGTTCTATGACAAAAGCAGAGAGAAAGAATCCTAGAATTTTAAATGGAAGCAGAAGACTAAGAATTGCAAAAGGTAGTGGTACTACAGTACAGGAAATAAACAAATTTATGAATTCCTTTGAAATGACACAAAAGATGATGAAAAAAATGCAATCTAACAAAGGCGGAATGAAAAATATGTTAAAAAATATGGACATAGATTCATTAAAAAATATAAAAATGTAGGAGACTGTTATTGTGAGTATAAAGATAGTATCAGAAAGAACAAAAGCAGAAAAAGAATGGGAAAAAAGAAAAATAGAAATAGAAGAAATGCTAGAAAATGCAATAATAGAAATTTGCTATTTTTTTGAGGGTACTGGAACAAATGTAGGAGAGCGCTTAATTGAGTTAGTACATTACTGTGCTCAAAAGCTAATGCAGAAAGATATAAAAGATGGGGAAAAGGCTAATTTTGAAAAATACTTAAAGGAGCCAATAGAAGAAGGATTAAAGTATATGATATGCGAATACTGCAATGATGATAGAGCAAATCTCAAAAAAAATAATAAAAAATATATAGAATATTTTTTAGGCATGTCAATGATATTAAATGAAACTATGGAAATAAACATAAAAGCTCCAAAACTATTACCATACTATAGGAACTTGGAAAGGCAATATAAACAAGCAAAACTACAAATGAATCCAAATCATCAAAAAAATATAGAACAAATGGAAAGAGCATTAGGACTTATAGAACCAAGTAACGATGAAAGAACAGAGGGAAAAGTAATAGAAATAAAAAGAAATGATAGGGAAAAATAAATAAGTATTTAATTTTTTAGATTTATATAAATAAAAGCATTTTGAAAGGGGTGAATTACATGGTAAAAATAAGATTACAAAGACAAGGTGCAAAAAAAGCTCCATTTTATCACATCGTTGTTGCGGATTCTAGATGTCCAAGAGATGGAAAAATAATAGAAAAAATAGGAACATATAATCCTATGACAGAACCATCTACAATAGTATTAGACAAAGAAAAAGTAGAACAATGGATAAAAAACGGTGCAAAACCAACAGATTCTGTTAAGGCTTTGATAGAAAAAGCTAAATAGAAAAAAGGAGAATTTAATTATGAAAGAAATTCTAGAAACTATAGTACTTAACATTGTGGAAAATAAGAATAATGTTGAAGTACTAGAAAAAATAGAAGAAACCGCTATAGTATATGAAGTAAAAGTTGAAAAAGAAGATATGGGTAAAATTATAGGTAAGCAAGGAAAAGTTGCTCAGGCTATAAGGACACTTATAAAATCTATTGGTGCAAAAGAAAAGAAAAAAATAGTGGTTAAATTTGTTGAGTAAGAGGAAATGCTAATGCAAAAATATTTTGAAGTTGGTCAAATAGTAAATACATTTGGAATAAATGGAACTGTAAAGGTAAAACCTTTTACAGATGAAATTGAAAGATTTGAAGAATTGAAGAATGTATTAATTGACAAAAATAATAAACTTATTAAATGTGAAATAGAAAATGTGAAATATCAAAAGCAAATGGTTTTGCTTAAATTTAAAGGATTAGACAACATAAATCAAGTAGAACAATATAAAGGGTGTTACCTAAAAATAGAAAGAAAATATGCAAAAAAATTGCCAGAGGGAACATATTTTATAGCAGATTTAATAGGGCTAAATGTATTTACAGAAGATGGCAAACTTCTAGGATATTTGGAAGACATATACAATGCAGGAAGTAGCGACATTTATGTTGTGAAAACAGAATTGGGCAAGCAGGTACTTTTACCATCAATAAAAGAGGTAATAAAGCAAGTAGATTTAGAAAATGAGAAGATAATAGTTCATTTACTTAAGGGTTTAGTGGAGGATTAAATGAAATTTGATGTACTTACTCTTTTTCCGGAAATGTTTGATGGACTAACTAAAAGCATAATTGGAAAAGCAAGAGAAAGAAAATTAATTGACATTAATTTAATAAACATTAGGGATTTTTCTACTGATAAGCATAAAAAGGTAGATGATACTCCATATGGTGGAGGCGCAGGAATGGTTATAAGACCAGATGTTGTATATAGTGCATATTTATCAGTAAAGGATAAAAACGCTAAAGTAATATATTTATCGCCTCAGGGAAAAACTTTAAATCAAACTAAAGTAGAAGAACTATCAAAGGAAAAACATTTAATTTTACTATGCGGACATTACGAAGGAATTGATCAAAGAATATTAGATGAAATTGTAGATGAGGAAATATCCATAGGAGACTATGTTTTGACAGGTGGAGAAATACCAGCAATGGTGTTAATTGATTCTGTAAGTAGATATATAGATGGAGTTATAAAAAAGAACTCAATTTCAGAAGAAACATTTGCAAATGGACTTCTGGAATATCCACAATATACAAGACCAGAAATATTTTTAGGAAAAAAAGTTCCAGATGTTTTATTATCAGGACATCACGAAAATATAAAGAAGTGGAGAAACCAAGTTTCTTTACAAATAACTAAAAATAAAAGACCAGATTTATTAAAAAAGGAAGGAGGATATCAATAATGGATATCATAAAATCAGTAGAACACGAACAATTGAAAAATAAGATACCAGAACTTAGAGTTGGAAATACTGTAAGAGTACACCAAAGGATAAAAGAAGGAAACAGAGAAAGAGTTCAAGTATTTGAAGGAATTATAATAAAAAAACAGGGTGGAGGAGTAAATGCTACATTTACTGTAAGAAAAATTGCTTATGGAGTAGGTGTAGAAAAAACATTTATGGTTCATTCTCCAATGGTAGAAAAAGTAGAAGTAGTAAGAGTAGGTAAAGCAAGAAGAGCAAAACTATATTACCTAAGAGATAGAGTTGGAAAAGCAGCTAAGACAAAAGAAAATATAGGTGCAAGAATAGAAAACAAAGAAATAATAATAAAAGAAGAAGTTATAGAAGAACCTATATCTGAAGAAGCAACAGTATCTGTTGAAAATGCAGCAGAAGAAGCACCAGCTGTAACAACAGAAACTACAGTTGTAGAAGAAGTTGTTGATACAGTAAAAGAAGAAAATGTTGAAACAGTAAAAGAAGAAAATAAATAAGAAAAGTTACTTCGTCATATGTACGTTGGATTAACTTAATAATGAAAATAGAATTTGTCTCAAGACAAATTCTATTTTAGCATTATATGGAAAATTATTTTACTATTTCATTTGTTAAAATATTTACTGCTATTAAGTGCGTACTTTTTTAATTTTTCATAGGCTAAGTAATTAATACTTCCTGCAGGAAAATTATCATTTTCATCCTTTTTTCCGGCAGGTACGCCAGTTAAGATTTCTATACCTTCATCTATTGTAGATACAGCATATATATGAAATTTTCCATCTTTGACTGCTTGTACTATTTCGTCTGATAAATTCAAATTTTTTACATTTTGTTTAGGAATTAATACTCCGTGAGAACCAGTTAAACCACGCATTTTGCAAATTTGGAAAAAGCCTTCTATTTTGTCATTTACACCACCTACTGGCTGAATTTCGCCTTTTTGATTTACAGAGCCAGTAACAGCTATAGATTGGTTAATAGGTATTTCAGAAAGACTTGATAAAATTGCATAAAGTTCTGTACTAGAAGCGCTGTCGCCATCAACTCCATTATACAATTGTTCAAAACATATACTAGCATTTAATGACAATGGTATATTTTGGGCAAAGGTTTGACCTAAGTAACCATTTAAAATAAGTATACCTTTTGAATGAGTTGCCCCAGAGAGTTCGACTTCTCTTTCAATATTTATGATTCCACCTTTTCCTATATATGTGTTGGCGGTTATTTTTACTGGTTTACCGAAAGAATAATCACCAATATTCATAATTGTGAGTCCATTTATTTGACCAACAGCATAAGAGTCTGTATTAATTAGCAAAGTACAATCTTTTATCATTTCTAAATATCTAGAGTCATATTTTTTTATTCTTTCAGCTCTTTCTTTTAATGCCATATCAACATATTTGCCGGTAACAATTTTGGACTTATCTAGTTTAGCCCATGTAGCTGCTTCGCCAACTATTTCTGCCAAATCATTAAATTTAGTAGACAATTTGGTTTGGTCATCAGCAAGTTTAGATGCATATTCTACAATTTTTGCCACAGCAGATTTATCTAATGGAGATAATTCTTCTTGGTCACAAAAGCCTTTTACAAATCTTGCTAACTTGTTCATATTTTCCACTGTTTTAGGAGCATCGTCTTCAAATTCTACCTTTATTTTAAACAATTTTCTAAAATCCGAATCCATTGATAAAAGAGTTTGATAAATATTTTCATCTCCTATCAATAAAACTTTTAAATCTAATGGAATAGGCTCTGGCTTTAGTGAAATTATAACCATGGAAGAACGAGCATCTGCAGTATTTTCTATTCCAATCTCTTTTGTCCTTAATACTTTTTTTAATGCTTCATAACACAAATTATTTGATAAAATATCATTAGCTTGAAATATAATATATCCACCATTTGCCTTATGAAGTAGCCCAGGCTTTAGCATTGTGAAATCAGTTTTTAATGCACCAAAATAGTTTTCATATTCTAATTTGCCGAAGATATTGTGATAAGAATAGTTTGAGTCCATTATAACAGGAGCTCCTTCTAGTGTGCTATTATCTATAAAAAGATTAACTCTATAATTAAGCCAAGGTTTAATTATGTCCTGTTTTACTGGTTGAATGGTCTTTTCGCCTTCAGAGTTTTTATCTTCTGAAATGAAGTGTTCAATATTTTTTAAAATGTCTTTCTTAATATCATCTAAAAATTTATTTATTTTTTTATTTCTTTTGTATTTGGATTTTATATAATTTATGTGAGTATTTACAGTCAATAGAGCAACATTAGACTGCCATTCTTGGATTTTCTTCTCGGAATCTCTTTCTATAGATTTTATTTCAACAATTGCATCCATAATATGTTCTTGAACAATTGTAGACTTATTTTCATATTCCTGTTTGATTTGATCGTCCAATTTATCAAACTCATCTTCTGCAATAGCTTTTCCGTTCATAATAGGCATCATATATATACCATTTTGCGAAGATTTAACTTGAAATCCATACTCAGAAGATTTTTTATTTAATTTTTCCATTAAGACACTTCTTTTGTCCTCGAATTCTTGCTTTATTATTTTTTTCTCTTTTTCAAATTCTTCATTATTAAAGGTAGTTTTAATATCAACTTTAATATCAGTAATAAATCTGTTCATAGTGTCTTGAAAGTCTTTTCCATTTCCAGCAGGCAAAGAAACAGCAATAGGCTCATTTGGATTGTCAAAGTTATAAATGTAGCACCAGTCACAAGGAGTTTTCTTTTTTTTGCAAATTGTTTCTAAATAATTTTTAGAATACATTGTTTTTCCAACGCCACTAGGACCCTCTAAATATAGGTTATATCCTTTAACATCAACATTCAAACCAAATTCTAATGCTCTTATGCCACGATCCTGACCTATTCCGGTATGAATAGGTTCAACATCATCAGTTGTTTCAAATTTGAAAATGCTAGGATCACAAACTGATTTTAAATTTTTATAACTTAATTCATTTTTTTTCATTAGTTTTTCACTCCTTCTTTAAATATAATGACATTAAGATGGCATTATCTGTGTTATTATAATATTTCTTTCTTAAGCCAACTTGTTTAAAATTATATTTTTTATATAATGCTATTGCAGAAGTATTATTTTCATTTACTTCTAAGGTAATAGAACCGTCTTTTTGAGAAATTGCAAAATTTATTAAAAACTCTAGTAGAGCAGAACCAATACCACATCTACGTAAATCTTTTCTTACAGCAATATTCATAATATTTAATTCATCGATAATTCTTAAGGCACCAATAAATCCTAAAATATCACAATTGTTTGTTGCAATAAAATATATGGTATTAATATCAGATTTAGAGAGTTCAGAACGTAGAGTATTAATATTCCAAAAATCATCAAAATTTTCTAAGCCTATAGAATTAATTTTTTCTAAATCATCTAAAGACATTTTTCTTACAAAAATGTTAGACATTTTCAGGATTTTTAATAGACCTTTCTGCTTGACATGCTCGAAGATATGTAGGAACAAGTGAGTTAGAATCCCCAAATTCACCATGGTTATATTTATTATAGGCAGCTTTGGCAATACTTATACTATTTGCCAAGTTTTTAGTATCTTCTGCAAAAGTAATATTATTGAATTTATTAGATAATTTAGAAACAATTAAATTTTTATATAAATAAGCCCCATCACCGATGAAACTTATAGAACTGTAATTTGTTTGCAAAGTGTCTATATATGTAATTACATTTTCTATATTATCAGAAGATAATATAAAAGTATTTTTTAATTCGTTATTTTCAAACTCAAATAATCCGTAATAAACATTATTATTTTTTGCATCTATTAATGAACAAATAAGACCACTAGAGCCTAAATTATAGGCTAATCCCTCTAACGAAGTAACTCCAACAACAGGAATTTTTTTTACATCAGAGAAGGCTTTTGCTGTGGCAATTCCAATTCTTATACCTGTAAAAGAGCCTGGGCCTTTCGCACAAGCAATTAAATTTATATCATTTAGAGTAAGATTAACTGATTCAAAAGCTTTTTGAATCATAGGCATTAACTTTTGAGAATGTGTTCTTTCGTCATCATTATTTAATTCAATTAGAACATTATTATCTTCATAAATACAAACAGTGCATATTTTAGAAGAAGTATCAATACTTAATATTTTCAAATTTGTAACCTTCTTTATAATTTTATATTTTCAGCATTTTCTATTATTATTTTTCTTTGATTCTCATTTTCAAAATCTTTGTTAATTGTAATTTTTATATGATTAGCAGGCAATATGCTTTCTATCAATTCACCCCACTCAATAATACAAATTCCCTTGGAAAAGTATTCTTCTCCACCTATAGCATAGAATTCGTCAACATCTGCTAGTCTATAGACGTCAAAATGATATATAGGTATGGTGCTATTAGTATATTCGTTAACAATTGTAAATGTGGGACTTGAGATTTCATTTTCTAAGTTGAAGTATTTTAGTATTCCTTGAGTAAATTTTGTTTTCCCAGCGCCCAAGTCACCAGATAGGACAATAATATCTCCAATCTTTAAATTAGCTGCTAGTCTTGTAGCAAAATTTATAGTATCTTGTTCATTTTTAGAAATATATTCTTTTTGCATAAAACCACCTTATTTAAGTACAAAATTCTATTCATATTTTATATTAAAACAGAGGTTTTGTAAAGCAAAAAAACAAATTTATTTATAAAAACTGTGATATATGTAATAAATATAAAACTAATAAATGAATAGGGTAAAAGAAATATAATAAGTATTTTATTTTATGTCCTTGCTGTTTATTATATAAACAGATAAAAATAATGGGTGATATAGTACAGCAACATAATATTAAATACATATAATTAGAATTTGCTAAATATAAAATAGTAAACTATGGTGATAGTTTTACCCTTGAAGAATTAGTAGAGACATTTAGAAATTTTGCAGCATCTAAATTAAAATTATACTATAAATCAGAAATGATAAGATTATTCATATCAGCACTAGCTTCAACCAAACTAGTAATATTACAAGGTATATCTGGTACTGGTAAAACCTCTTTAGCCTATGCTTGGGGAAAATTCTTAAAACATGATTCCTGTGTTGCTTCAGTACAGCCATCATGGAGAGATAGAACTGAGTTATTTGGCTATTTCAATGAATTTACTAAAAAGTTTAATGAAACAGAAGTATTAAAAGAACTTTATGTCGCAGGTTATACTGATGATATATATACCGTAATACTAGATGAAATGAACATCTCCAGAGTAGAGTATTATTTTGCTGAAATGTTATCTATTCTAGAGATGCCTAATAAAGACGAATGGATTGTAGAATTAGTATCTAGTTCTTGGCCTGATGATCCCAAAAACATTGTTGATGGTAAATTAAAAATACCTGCTAATGTATGGTATATTGGAACAATCAATAACGATGACTCCACATTTATGGTAACAGATAAAGTATACGATAGAGCTATGCCTCTAGACATTAATGATAAAGGTCAAGTATTTGAACCAATTGATACCGAGGCCCAAGATATAAATTATTCATACCTAGATAAATTATTTAGTGAAGCAATGAAAGATAATCCAATATCAGAAGATACTCTAAATAAGATAAATGAAATGGATGATTATGTTATCAAACACTTTAGAATAGCTTTTGGTAATCGTATCGTAGCTCATATGAAAAAGTTTGTACCAGTATATGTTGCCTGTGGTGGTGATGAAGTAGATGGTGTAGATTACTTTATAGCTAGAAAAATACTAAGAAAATTTGAACAATTAAATATATCATATATTCGTGATG
>OLYJ01000026.1_pt1 | contig 71730 bp, 69 predicted proteins | sample 1674121 | NCBI WGS metagenome assembly OLYJ01 (sample SAMEA103958146, study PRJEB25191) | human gut metagenome | reverse complement strand
TCGAGCATTACCATGCACGGCGTATGGCAATGGACAGTATGCTCTGCCGTTTCAAGGATTACAAGGAAATATATATCGAAACCGAACGAATTATCATTCGAAATTTCAAACAGAAGGATGCCGAAGGGTTGTTGGAGTATCTTTCCCATCCGCGTGTGAATTGCTTTGCCGGAGACCGCCTTTGTTCCAGAGAGGCGGCATGGGCATATATGCAGTATTCCCCGAAAGACATGCTGCGCTATGCGGTGAGTCTGAAAAAAGATGACTTTATTATCGGTGACGTGTTCGCTTTGCGTGAGAATGAAGACACTTATAATGTGGGGTGGCATTTCAACAAACGTTTTGAAGGCAAAGGATTCGCTTGTGAAGCGGCAGCCGGATTGTTGGATTATCTTTTCCGAGAGGCGGGCGCACGGCGTATCTATGGATTTGTGGAAGATGACAATATCCGCTCCAAACGCTTATGCGAACGTCTTGGTATGCGCCGCGAAGGATGTTTCAAAGAGTTTGTGACATTCGTAAACAATCCTGACGGCTCCCCAAAATATGAAGATACCTGTGTTTATGCCATTCTCGAAAAAGAGTGGAATACCATCCGTCAGTGGTGACACACCAAACCTATTATGAATTAATACAAAACAAGAAGAAAATATGAACAAGCAATTCATTATCACGAATTTCGCCGCATTTGCTCTCATGCTGTTCCTGCCGACCGGATGCAGGCAGGCGGACGGCAAGCAGGATGCGGTGCAGAGTTATCGGGTCATAAAGGTCGCGGCAAGTCCGGTGGAAATCTCCGAGTCCTATTCCGCCGCCATACGCGGACGGCAGGATGTGGACATCCTGCCGCAAATATCCGGGCGCATTATCCGTCTGAAAGTGAAAGAGGGTGAACGGGTGAAGACCGGTCAAGTATTGGCTGTAATTGACCAAGTGCCCTATCGGGCGGCATTACGCACGGCGCAGGCCAATGTCAGCGCGGCACAGGCAAAAGTGGAAACGGCAAGAATCGAGCTGCGGGGCAAGCAGGCATTGTTTGACGAGAAGGTCATATCCGACTACGAGCTTTCTCTCGCCCGGAACCAACTGGCAGTGGCGTGTGCTGAACTCGAACAGGCAAAGGCACAAGAATCGGATGCACGCAACAATCTCTCCTATACGGAAATCAAAAGCCCGAGCAACGGAGTAGTAGGCACATTGCCCTATCGCATCGGTGCGCTTGTCGGTCCCAATATGGCACAGCCTTTCACGGTCGTGTCCGACAATGCGGAGATGTATGCCTATTTCTCCATTTCGGAGAATATGCTACGGCGATATTTGGCTCGCTATGGCTCGATTGACAGCATGATAGCCGGGATGCCGGAAGTGGGCCTGCAACTCAACGACGGCAGCCTGTACAAGGCGAAAGGACGTATTGAAACCGTAAGCGGCGTGGTGGATCCTGTTACCGGAACGGTACAAATCAAAGCCCTGTTCCCCAATCCCGACCGCGAACTGTTGAGTGGCAGCATCGGCAATGTCATCCTTCAAAACCCGAAAACGGAGGCCGTAACCATTCCCATGACCGCCACCGTGGAACTGCAGGACAAGATTATCGCTTACCGTCTGAAAAACGGACAGGCGGAAGCCGCCTATCTCACGGTGGACCGCCTGAACGACGGCAACCGGTTTATCGTAAAAGAAGGTCTTTCGGTCGGTGACACCATTGTCGCCGAAGGCGTGGGACTGGTGAGAGAAGGCATGAGCATAACCCCTAAAAACGAAACGAAATGAACCTGCGATTTTTTATAGACCGCCCGGTGTTTTCGGGCGTTATCTCGGTGGTGATTGTACTGTTGGGCATGATTTCCATGTTTTCCTTGCCGGTGGAACAATACCCCGACATCGCACCTCCGACCATCAACGTATTCGCAACTTATCCTGGAGCAAACGCTGAAACTGTGCAGAAGGCAGTGATAACCCCTCTGGAAGAAGCCATCAACGGCGTGGAAGACATGACCTATATGACTTCCACGGCATCGAATACGGGCGATGCTTCCATCGACATCTATTTCAAGCAGGGAACCAACGCGGACATGGCGGCGGTAAACGTGCAGAACCGCGTGAACGGCGCGCTGAGCCAGCTTCCGGCGGAAGCCACCAAGACCGGTGTCACCACTGAAAAGCAGCAGAATGCCGAACTGATGACTTTCGCGCTCTATTCGCCCGATGACCGCTTCGACCAGACCTTCCTGAACAATTACGTGAAAATCAATGTCGAGCCGAGGCTGAAACGTATCAGCGGCGTGGGAAAGGCACAGTTGTTCGGTTCCAACTACAGCATGCGACTTTGGCTGCGTCCCGACAAGATGGCGCAATACGGGCTTATCCCCGATGACATATCCACCGTACTCGCACGACAGAACATCGAGGCCGCCACCGGCTCCTTCGGTGCCAATCATCCTACCGCCAATGAATACACGATGAAATACCGCGGACGCTTGTCCGGCGCGGAAGAGTTCGGTGAGTTGGTCATCAAGTCACTGCCGGGCGGCAATGTGCTTCGGCTGAAGGAGGTTGCCGATGTGGAACTGGGCGATGAATACTACAACTATTCCTCCGAAGTGAACGGGCATCCGGCAGCCATGATGCTCATCAACCAGAAAGCCGGGTCCAATGCTTCAAGCACCATCAAGGAGATTCACGAAGTGCTTGACGACCTCAGCCGGGACTTGCCCGAAGGGACGGAATTCGTGGTGCTTACCGATACCAACAAGTTCCTGTATGCTTCCATCAATTCTGTTATCCGGACACTTATTGAAGCGATACTTCTGGTTATCGTGGTGGTATATGTATTTTTGCAAGATATTAAGTCCACGCTTATTCCTACGATATCCATTTTCGTCTCCATTATCGGTACGTTCGCCGTGATGTCCATGATCGGCTTCTCCGTCAACCTGCTCACCCTGTTCGCGCTTGTGCTTGCCATCGGAACTGTGGTCGATGATGCCATTGTGGTGGTGGAAGCGGTGCAGGCGAAGTTCGACGAGGGCTATCAGTCTGCGGTTCTCGCGGCTGATGATGCCATGAAAGGCGTTTCGTCGGCTATCCTGACCTCTACCATCATCTTTATGGCAGTGTTTTTCCCCGTTGCCATGATGGGCGGGACTTCGGGAGCGTTCTACACGCAGTTCGGTATCACGATGGCTGTTGCCGTGGGAATCTCGGCAGTCAATGCCTTCACACTCTCACCGGCACTTTGCGCGCTGCTGCTGAAACCCTATATCGATGAGCAGGGCAACACCAAGAACAATTTTGCAGCCCGTTTCCGTAAAGCGTTCAATGCCGTCTTCGACCGTCTGAGCCGACGCTATGTACGTGGAGTGATGTTCATTATCCATCGCCGATGGCTGTTGTGGAGCATCATAGGCATTTCTTTCGGGTTGCTGGTGCTGCTGGTCAATGTCACAAAGACGGGACTTATTCCCGAAGAGGACACCGGGACGGTCATGGTGAGCATGAACACGAAGCCCGGCACATCCATGGCTCAGACAAGTAAGGTGATGGAGCGTATCAACAGCCGTCTCGACAGCATCGGCGAGATTGAATACAGCGGTGCGGTCGCCGGTTTCTCTTTCAGCGGTTCCGGTCCCTCGCAGGCGATGTATTTCGTGACACTCAAAGACTGGGAGCAGCGTAAGGGAGAGGGGCAGTCGGTCAATGATGTCATCGGAAAGATTTATGCCGCCACTTCGGATATTCCCGATGCCACGGTGTTCGCCATGTCGCCTCCGATGATTGCCGGGTACGGCATGGGAAACGGTTTCGAGCTTTATTTGCAGGACAAGGCGGGCGGAAACATCGCCGCCTTCAAGGAAGAGGCAGACAAGTTTGTCGAAGCCTTGTCGCAGCGACCCGAAATCGGCGAAGTCTATTCCTCCTTTGCCACGGATTATCCGCAATACTGGGTGGATATCGATGCCGCCAAATGCGAACAGTCGGGTGTGTCGCCCGCAGATGTGCTTTCCACATTGTCGGGCTATTATACCGGACAATATGTTTCCGACTTCAACCGGTTCTCCAAGCTCTACCATGTGACCATGCAGGCTCCGGCGGAATATCGTGTGAATGCGGAATCCCTGCACCACATGTATGTGCGTGCCACCGATGGCGGCATGTCGCCTTTGAGCCGGTTCGTGCGCCTGACCAAGACCAACGGCCCGTCAGACCTCACCCGTTTCAACCTGTTCAACGCCATCTCGATTAGCGGGTCTCCGGCTCAGGGCTACAGTTCGGGGCAGGTGCTCGAAGCCATCGGCGAGACGGCACGTGAAGTGCTTCCGTCAAATTACACATACGAGTTTGGCGGCATTTCGCGTGAGGAAAGCAAGACGACCAACAATGCCACGCTTATATTCCTGCTCTGCATGGTTCTGGTCTATCTGATTCTGTGCGCCTTGTATGAGAGCGTGTTCATACCCTTCGCGGTTCTGTTGTCGGTGCCTTGCGGACTGATGGGCAGTTTCCTGTTTGCGTGGCTCTTCGGTCTGGAGAACAACATCTACATGCAGACCGGACTTATCATGATTATAGGCCTGCTTGCCAAGACAGCGATCCTGCTTACCGAATACGCCGGTAAACGGCGGTCGGAAGGCATGACGCTGGCACAGGCGGCATACAGTGCGGCAAAAGTCCGCCTGCGCCCCATATTGATGACTGTGTTGTCCATGGTGTTCGGTCTTGTCCCGCTGATGATGGCGCACGGAGTGGGTGCCAACGGCAGCCGTTCGCTTGCCACAGGTGTAATCGGTGGAATGATTGTAGGTACTTTGGCTCTGTTGTTCCTTGTGCCGTCATTGTTTATTGTATTCCAATATATCCAAGAACGTGTTAAGCATAATTAAATGAAGAAGACAGTAATATATATCATATTGTCGGGATGGATGCTTGCCGGCTGTGGCACATACAGCCGGTATCATCGCCCTGACCTCTCAACGGAGAATCTGTATCGGGACATGCCGGCGGACATTGATACAATGACCATCGCGTCCCTGTCGTGGCGGGAAATGTTTACCGACCCGAAACTCCAGTCCTTGATTGAAACCGGACTTGAACGGAACGCAGACCTCAATGTGGCACGGTTACGCGTGGAAGCGGCAGAAGCCGTCCTGATGACTGCCAGACTATCATATCTTCCATCACTGGGACTGACTGCCGAAGGTAATGCCAATAAACATGACGGAGCAACGGCAAAGACATATAATGTGGGAGCGTCGGCAAGCTGGGAACTGGACATCTTCGGCAAACTTACGGCGGCAAAGCGTGGCGCAGCCGCCGCATTACAAGGAAGCCGTGCCTACCGGCAGGCCGTACAGACACAGCTTGTCGCCACTATTGCAGACAGTTACTACACCCTTGCCATGCTTGACGCACAAATGACAATAAGTAACCGGACTTTGGAGAACTGGCGGACTACCGTACGCACTCTTGAAGCGTTGAAAAAAGTGGGGAAATCAAACGAGGCTGGCGTATTGCAGGCAAAGGCGAACGTGATGCGACTCGAAGCATCCCTGTTATCCATACGCAAGAGTATTTCCGAAACAGAAAACGCCCTGTCTGCGATACTTGCCATGCCGTCACACTCGATTGGACGAAGTGATCTGGCCGAGGCTGCTTTCCCCGATACTGTCTCGATCGGAGTCCCTTTGCAACTGCTTTCCAACCGTCCCGACGTGCGTCAGGCTGAAATGGAACTGGCGCAAGCATTCTACGCCACCAATGCGGCCCGTGCCGCCTTCTATCCCAATATTACCCTCTCGGGAATTCTTGGATGGACTAATAACGGCGGTGGCGTAATCGTAAATCCCGGACAATGGTTACTTAATGCCATCGGTTCCCTGACACAGCCGTTATTCAACCGGGGCGTAAACATCGCCAACTTGAAGATAGCCAAAAGCCGTCAGGAAGAAGCCAAACTGTTGTTCCGGCAATCATTACTGAACGCAGGAAAGGAAGTGAACGATGCTCTGACCGCATGGCAGACGGCAAAATCGCAAATTGAAATCAATGCTCGGCAGGTTGAAACATTATGCGACGCTGTGCGAAAGACAGAATCGCTGATGCGTCATTCCAATACCACCTATCTGGAAGTGCTGACCGCCAAACAGTCTCTTCTCGAAGCGGAAGTGCAACAGTTACAAACTCGTTTTGAACGCATACAAAGTATAATTAAACTTTACCATGCGTTGGGAGGAGGAATGTAACTTTACAAGAATTATAACCTAATACTGAACCATGTTGTGTAATTTTTATATTTCAGTCGTCATAAACTTATAAATAAGTAATTTAGTATGCAAAAACAAATTAAAAAGTCTTCTCTTTTTTTGAAGAGAAGCAACACCTGACCCACTTCGCTACCGAACAGGATGTAGCAGAAGAATTGTTTGAGTTACTCTTAGAAGCGAGAGAACTCTATCTTCAGGATGTGATTTTGAATGGCAAGCGGTATGACCGCTATGTGGATGACTTCATCAACAGTCATCGGTATATCAACTGCAACAGTGCAATTTGCCGAAACTGCCACGAGATGAACATCCACATCGTCAAGGGACTGCTGAACGAATGCGCCCACCTTATCCAGCCTCTTTTTGAGGCATCCGACTTCTCCTTTGAGAAGTGTATGGAGTTACAAAGGAAGTATGACCGCTCGGAACCGTTGCCGCCATACAGTTGGCACGGAGCAAGGGGGCTTTTGTGTATGGCATCTGCAACGTCGTGGGTGCCTCTATCCCAAGAAATACGGATTCCGGGACATACATCCATGTAGGACCTGAGATAGGTGTGGCTTCTACCAAGGCTTTTACAGGACAGGTAACGGTGCTGATGCTGCTTGCCCTCTGCGTGGGACAGATGCGTGGTACTGTGGATGATGCAACCGTAGAGAGGATTGTCCGGGAGTTGAAGAACATGCCCCTATATATAAAAGATGTGTTGGGACTTGCTGACAAAATCAAGAACTTGTCGAAGATATACACCTATGCCCGCAACTTCCTTTATCTCGGTCGTGGGTACAACTACCCCACCGCCCTTGAAGGTGCGTTGAAGCTGAAAGAAATATCCTATATCCATGCGGAGGGTTATCCTGCTGCGGAAATGAAGCATGGACCGATTGCACTTGTAGATAGCGAGATGCCCACGGTGGTCATTGCTCCAACGGACTCGCTGTATGACAAGATAATCAGTAATGTAAGGCAGGTGAAGGCGCGTGGCGGTACGGTTGTCGCCATCATTACCAAGGGCAATGACGCAATGAAGGACATCGCCGACCATTGCCTTGAAGTGCCCGACGTACCCGAATGCCTTACACCTCTCGTTGTTTCCGTCCCATTGCAGTTGCTGGCCTATTACATCGCCATCAACAAGGATAGGAATGTTGACCAGCCAAGAAACCTTGCTAAATCAGTTACCGTAGAATGAATAGAATATTATCACTTATTGTTACCATCCTCTTTGCGTTGTGCATTGAGGCTGGCATCTTTATGCTTATTGCCCACTGGTGGGGCATGACTGCGGCCATTACCGTGATAGCCATTGAATGTGTGTTAGCCTTATGGACAGTTTACGAAATGAGACATGCGAGTGATGAACCAGTTGATGAATAACATTGCAGGCTGTGGTTAGAACGAAAAAGGCTAAAAACAAAAGGACGGGTCGATGATTCGTCCTATTTTTGTGTCTTTTTGGTGGCAAAATGTAGCGATTTAGCAAAATAAACATAAATTCCAGTGATATTCAGCATGAAAATTCGCCCATTTAAGTGAAAATGTGTAATTTTGCAACGCAAAATTGTGCCTAAGCATTTGCATCAAAACAACAATAGTTCAATCGAGGCTGATATGAAAGTAGAGATTAACAAGAAACGTTTAGAATACCTGCTGGCATTATACAAGATGTCGGTGGATGACTTGTTGTCTCTTCTGAACAAAGGCAGGAAACGGATAACAGGAGCCGCAGACATCAGTGGAGATTCTATTGATTTGGGGGTGTTGAAGCGTATAGGTGAGATATTCGACAAAGAAGTCAGTTTCTTTCAAGACTATTCTAAGTTGTCAACCAATGCAAGCAGCAGTATCTTCTTCCGCAAGACCTCATTCGGAACAGAGCTGAACTTGGAGTCGATCCGTACTGTAAACCGATTCGAGAGTCTGAAAAACGCTTTGGATGCATACAACAAACTGTCGCAACTGGATGTGAAGTTTGACATAGAACACTACACCCTACAAGATGACCCTAAGACAGTAGCCGTACGTGCAAGAGATTTTTTTTATCCCGGGGAAACTGTCAATCATAGGCAGTTTCTTGTGAAGATGATAGAAAAAATCGCCGATCATGGCATTTTTGTCTTTGAATACATAGAGACATGGAACAAGAAAGAGAAAACCAACATTGACGGTTTTTACCTTAAGCCCAATGTGATAGTGCTTAAGCATCATAAGCATTACAAGCGAGAAATATTCACTCTGGCGCATGAATTGGGGCATTGTCTATTGGGGATTGAAGAAGTGGAGTCGGTGGACATGATGGACATCTCGGCACAGACTTCATACAGTGATGTCGAAAGATGGTGCAATGATTTTGCATATCAGTTCATTATGGGACAAGAAGCAGAAACACTTGCTAACATAGCATGTGTAGATTCCCGTAACGACTACTGCATTGACCTCTTCAAGGCTATCAGTGCACGGACGCACATTAGCCGTCTTGCCTTATATACAAGGATGTATATCGACAGGAAAATCAGCTATTCGAGCTACAGCAATGTCAAGAGTGAATTGGCAGAGGAATACAGAAGAAGAGAGGAACAGGAAAAGTTGAAAAACTCTGAGAAGAGAGGCGGGCGAACACCAAAGCCCATCATTTCTCCGCTATTCTTGAAAACCATGCAATATGCCTATTTCAATGGAGTGGTCAACGAGACCACTTTCTGTTCGAGACTCAATGTCAAACCAGCAAATTTTGAGAGGGAGTTATGGCGATAGTTGTTGATACATGCTCATTGGTGATGATTGCCAAGAATTATCTTCCCTTGGATAAGGACGGACAGTTGTACTCATTCCTGGAAGAGGCGTTCTCCCGCAAGGATTTGATGCTACTTGATGTGATTCTGGATGAATCAAAACGCACCTCCAAAGGAATTGCAGTTGAAAAGATGCCTTTCCTCAAAGACAAGAAATTGGTCATTCCGACAAAGGATCTATTTCCATGTGCCCCAGAGAGATTCAGCAACATGATAGACAACAATTTCTGTGTAAGACTGAAGAAGCAGGAACTGACTGAAGAAGAATACATAGAGCAAAAGGAAGAATACCTTAAAACAGGTGATGCTAAGATTATCATTTATGCACTGAATGTACGACACTCGGACGCTATCCATCTGGAAGAGATGCAAGTAATGACGGAGGAAACAAGGCAGCAGAATGACGGTAAGTTGTTCAAGAAACTTCCTTTGTTGTGTGAGCAGATAGGGATTGGAACACTAACCGTTTCAGAATATCTGCATAGAAACGGGTTCTTTATTGACAAATAGCATAGATATTAGTATCATCTTATGACATCTTTCACGAAATCATATTATATTCGTGAATAAAACACTTGTTTTTCAAGAATAGAAATTGTTGAGGATTAGATATTTAAGACATTATTGCAATGCGGAAGGGGTGATGTGAACGACAAAAGACAAGGCGTTCTATTAGAGTGGATGCTTGATAAGATTGAGAAGAATGGACGGGTCGATGGCTCGTCCTTTTTTTGTGTCTTTGAGTGTGAGGTGCAGGTGGGGACCAGTACTGCGACCACTGTTGCCTGTCAGCGCGATGATGATGCCGGGACGGACGTGGGTGCCTTTGGTGACGAGAGTTTGGGAGAGGTGGCAATAGCTGACGGTGAAGTCGCCGTGACGGAGGGTGACATAGAGGCCTGAACGTTTGTCCTTGCCTACCTTGATGACCTCGCCGTGCATCATGGCGTATGTGGGTTCGTAATTTGCCTTCAAATCAAGCCCGTTGTGTAGGGCTTTTCTTTTTGTAAATGGGTCTCTGCGGTAGCCGAAAGGGCTGGTGACAGAGATATGACGGAGTGGACTGACAAGTGCCGTGTGGCGGTCGGTCTGCTCCGTTTGGGTTTGTAATGGGGCAAAGGCAAGAGAGTCTCGCCGCTGATGCGGCGAGCACGGAGGCAGTTGTTCGGATGTTGCGGACTGCGTCGTTTTTGGCACAGCCTTGCGGTGTACCTTAGTCTGTGTGACGGTATTGAACTGAGCGCATACTGTTGCTGATGAACAGAATATTGCTGCTATTGTGATGAGTAGAAATCGTTTCATGGTGCAAAAGTAACAAGCAATTCTTTGACTGGCATAAAGAACAAAGGGAAGACAAGAAGATTGTAACATAATATAGCAATCGAGTTTGATTTTTGAGCAGAAATCAAACTCAAATAATAATAATCGTCAAAAATAACACGCATTATCTTATGCAATTCTGCTTGTCTCTGAATAGGTATATAACTTTGCATGAGTTTAATTTCAAATTCAAAGTTAAAGTATGAAGCAAGTACGATTTGAAGAGAGCGAGGTGCCTTATCAGACACTGGCTCGTTTTGGTCTCACACAAGAGAAGATTGAAGACCTGCCCATGTGGGCGTTGGAAGATATTGGTCAGGGACGACGTTCACCGTTGCTGCCCATTCAGGTGAATAATGATGAGGGCGAGACATTGAAGAGCCGCACCCGATTTGCGTTGGTCCGTATGGAGGACGGCAAGGTGGATGTGGTCTTCTATCCGCAGTTGGAGAAATCACCATTGGAGGCTTTTACTCAGGAACAGCAGGAGGACTTGCTGGCTGGAAAGGCTATCCTTGCCGATGTTAAGGATGCTGATGGCAGGAGCAGCAAGGCTTTCGTGCAGATTGACACGGAGACCAATCAGGTGATGTCGGTACCTACGCCTGTCATCGGGCGCAACTTGGAGGTGCTGAAGGATGAACTGAAACTGAGTTCGGCAGAACTGACCGTGATGCAGAAGGGTGAGCCGCTCACGCTCATCATGGAGGACGAACAGGTGACGGTGGGTATTGACCTGAACGATAAGACCGGCATAAGGATTAATCAAGGCGACAGTCAGAAGTGGAAGGAGAACACCAAGCGAGAGTGGGACAAATACACCTTCGGGTGCTATGGCTGTTGGGTAATGGGCGATGACGGTAATCTTGACTATGTGCCTGAAGAGGAATACACGGAAGAACTTTGGAATGAGCAGAAGAAGAATGGAGAGCGCAACCGCGCCTCTTTTTCCATGCACAAATAATCTACACATAATATAATAAGTATATGGCATCAAATAAATATTATCCAGAGGATGTGCTCGTCGAGAAGATACAGAGCGGCGAGTACGGTTGGTTGGAGTATGTCAACCATCATTCTGCTGAATGGCAGGAAGAATATGAGAGCTATTGTCTGAACAACGGACTCTGCATTTGTGAAGAGAGTGCGGAGCAGTTTGTCCATCACAAAGATGAGGAACTGGAGAAGGCAATAGAGAACGGTGAAGCATGATAAATGAAGAGTGAAGAATGAAGAGTGAAGAATAAGTATGGCGATAAGAAAGAATACGAATCCCCAACAGATGGACCTGCAACCAGAGATGCGTGACTTGCTCATGCGCAATGGTATGCAGGCTCATGTGGTGAGTAATGGCAGCGGCTATCAGCTTGTGGTGCAAGGGCATGACAGTCCGCTGCTTACCTATAACATCACCGAGAAGCAGATGTTGGCTCTGACCGACTGGGGTACGAATCATGCCAACAAGTTAGCCTACAATACCTTTACGGGCATTGTGGGCAACGACTTCTATATGCCCAAGAACTTCGTTCATGCACGCAATGCCAACGGTCGTGTAGCTATGGGGCTGCACGGCTATCGTGTTGGTATCGGCGAGTATGGACGGATGGGGCGCATCGATATGCCACCACCCTTTTTAGGTTGGACACCACGCAGTCAGGAGGGATTCCATCTTCGCAGAGTTGGAGGACGATTGTTCTTCCCCGAAGCCCCGATTGTGCCTGAACGTTGGGACGGCAGAATGAAGCCTGGCGAATTGCAGAGCGGCGGTTATGGGTTCTATTATAAGGGACAGCAACAGAGTTATAGCCCTCAGCAACAGGATGTGCTGAAAGATTTGGAGGGAATCATAATGCCTTCCATCAGCCGCACGAGAAGCACGGAGCCAGCCAAGCCTTATAAGGAACTGATTACCTCGCCTGTCTATTTCACCAATGAGAAGTGGCAGGAGTGTCTGGCATCGCATGGCATCATCATTGATGAGAATGCGAAGACGCTGACCATTCAGTCGAACAGCGTCAATGCCGACATGGTGTATGACCTGACAGATGAGGAACTGAAGAAACTCACCTCCAACTCCATCAAGGAAGTGCCCGTCGTTCAACGCTTGGAACTGCTGAATGGCATCATCAAGGACGACTTTGCTGACAAAATCCTGATGGACACACTGAATAGCAAGGAGCGCATCGACCTGCATCTGCATCCCGAACTTGAACAGGAGTTGCAGCAGCGTCAGCAACAAGACGAGGAACGGTTGCTTCCGTTGGAAGAGGACGAGACTGTCAGACGTGACGTGTTGCAAGGCGATGCCATGGTGAGAGGTGAAGACCTTGCCTTGATTAATGAGAACAAGGGTTGGTATCGTGAGGGAGCGCATGGGCGTGAAGTGAAAGTCGGTGACATCATGGTGGAGAAAGTGCCTCCGATGGAGGGAGATAAGAAAGGCGAAGATAAGTATCGCATGACCGCCATTATCAATGGAGAAGCCATCACGCACGAAATCAAGCAGAAGGACTACGACAAGTTCTTGGCGGTGGATGACTACCATCGCATGAAACTCTTCTCCAAGGTTTTCAGTGAAGTGGATATGAAGACACGCCCCGAAACCAACGCCGGACTGGGCACGAAGATATTGGCGGCTCTGACGGCAGGAGCAGTCGTTACAGCAGAGGTGGCGCATGACATAAGCCACCATCATCACCATCCAGCCCCGGAGTTCTATGCAGAGCATCATGGCGGTCCACGTCCTTACTTCAAACCGGGAGTGGATTCGCCACAGGAGATTGCGGCAAGGTACTTTGAGGCAGAAGCAAATCATGTTGCCACGGAGATAAGGAGAGGATATTAACAATGTATAATTTACAATTTATAATTTATAATGAGTAGTGAACTGACATACGATGACTTTCTGGACAGGTTGAGCATACAGGAAGTACTGGTGGACGCAGGGTATCATCTGAACAAGAGAGATGGCTTGCGTTATCCGTCGTATGTGCGTACTGACAGTGAGGGCAGACGGGTGCGTGGTGATAAGTTCATTGTCACGCAGAATGGGAAATGTTGCTTCCAACCACCGCAGCAGAAGGTGTATAATGTCATTTCGTTCATCAAGGAGCATCCAGAAATGTTTTCAGAGAACAAGGTGGGAATGTCTCCTGACCGACTCGTCAACCTCGTCTGCAACCGACTGCTCAACCAACCCATAGAGGACAGACCATCGAAGATTACAGAACCAAGAAAGGACGGAAAGCCATTCAACCTGAATGACTACGACATCCACAAGTTCAATCCGCAGGACAGGGAAACGCAGAAAAGGTTTTATCCCTATTTTAAGTTCCGAGGCATCGACCTCTATACGCAGTATGCTTTTCATCGGCATTTCTGTCTGGCTACTAAGCATCGGACGGATGGACTTACCTTTGCCAACCTTGCCTTTCCGCTTGTACTGCCCAAGACACCCGACAAGACTGTGGGCTTTGAGGAACGAGGACGACCGAAGATGGACGGTAGCGGCGGTTACAAGGGCAAGGCAGAAGGAAGCAACAGCAGTGAAGGACTGTGGATTGCCAACCTCACGGGCGAGCCGTTGGATAAAGCAAGCGAAATTGTATGGTTTGAGAGTGCCTACGATGCCATGGCAGAGTATCAGATAAATCCTGTAAAGATGGTGTATGTATCTACGGGCGGCACACCCACCGAGGGACAGATGCGAGGACTTCTGTCCGTTACTCCCAACGCACGGCACTATTTGGGTTTTGACAAGGACGATGCAGGGCGGCAGTTTGTTGCAAACTTCAGGAAGGTGGCAGCAGAGATGGGCTTCCGTCACGAGCATGTGCAAGCCTATCATCCATTGGGTTGCTACAAGGACTGGAACGATGCGCTGCTCAACAAGAAATCAGCAGAACTGATTGCCAAGGGCGAACCAGATACCTTCGACTATGCCGAGTTTATCGCAGCCGGCAAGGCAGAGAAACAAAGGGAAAAAGAAGAAAAGAACACATATCATAGAAGCGTATGAGACAAGAAGATAATAGCATCATCACCTTGTGCCCCAGCATCGGACAGTTTTTCATCAACGAACTGCCTCTGTTGCTGTTGTGCGTGGCAATGCTCCTAATCGGAGGATTGCCCGGTTGTGCATATAGTACCCTGTTGCTTGTCTTCAGCCTCCTGTTCTCCCTCTGTTTACTCTACCGATTCATCTATCTGAGGAGTATCCGCTACCATATCGGGAGCGAGCAACTCATCTGTGAGCACGGAGTGTTTCAGCGGAGCGTGAACTACATGGAGTTGTACCGAGTGGTGGACTTTGCCGAGCATCAGACATTGATACAACAGTTATGCGGACTGAAAAGCGTGACCGTGTTGTCGATGGATAGAACGACACCGAAACTGGAAATGACCGGCATCAGCAACAGCTATGACGTGGTGAGTGTGATACGAACAAGAGTAGAAACGAACAAACGAAGAAAGGGCGTATATGAGATTACGAATAGATAAGATTTGGTTCATTGTCGTGGCATTGGTACTGAGCGTGCCGTCAGCCCATGCACAGATTGTGACTGCCAACCCTTTGGAATGGATGGCATTAGCAGAGGGCAACGAAGCCATCAACGGTGAGATAGAGAAGGAAATCAAAGGTCAGACCAAGACTGCCCTGTTGCAGAATACCATCGCCGCAGAGTTCACCAAGATACACGAATGGGAGAAGAAGTACAACAGTTATCTGAAAACCGCCAGTGGTTATGCCTCTTCCCTCAAAGCCTGTACCTATCTGTACGACGATGGAGTGAAGATATTCATCACCTTGTGTAAGATGCGCAAGGCCATCAACAATAATCCGCAAGGCATCGTTGCCACCCTCTCGATGAACAACCTGTATATGGAGACCGCCACGGAATTGGTGTCCGTCTTCACACTGCTGAAAGATGCAGTCGCCAAAGGAGGCAAAGAGAACATGCTGACTGGTGCGGAAAGGAGCAAGACGCTGTGGGCACTGAACGACAAGCTGAGTGCCTTCAGCAAGAAGCTGCATCGTCTTTATCTGTCTATACGATATTACACCATGACCGATGTGTGGAACGGCGTGACGGCAGGGATGATAGACCGAAGCAATGGAGAGATAGCCACCCAAGCCCTTAGCAGATGGCGCAGAGCAGGACGTATGACCATCAGTGATTAACGATAAAGGAATCAGTCATGAAGTATTTCATATCAATTGCCATTTTTATGTTTATATCATCTTTTGCAGGAGTGCGGGCGCAGAACGACCCGACTCTTGCGGGGATGATTCTGATGTACACCAACAAGGCGGAGAAAGAACTGAAGAATCAGGAGAAAGTGATGCTGCTACAATCCACCGGCCATATCTGGACCAAGGAGGAAGTGGAAGCCACTACCGACCTGCAGCGGGAGTTCAACAACTATCTGGACTCCTTCCGTTCCATCGTCAGCTATGCCGCACAGATATATGGTTTCTATCACGAGATAGGTCAGTTGGTGGACAATATGGGTGGATTGGTGGCGCAGTTGGATGCCCATCCTGCCAACGGACTTGCCGTAGCCCTGTCAGCCAAGCGCAACAAGATATACCGCGAGCTGATTATGAACAGCATCGAGATAGTTAATGACATACGCACGGTATGCCTGTCGGGCAACAAGATGACCGAGAAGGAGCGTGTGGAGATAGTCTTCGGCATCCGACCCAAACTGAAGAAGATGAACAAGCAGTTGAAGCGACTGACGAGGGCGGTGAAATACACCACCATGGGCGATGTTTGGATGGAGATAGACGAAGGGGCAAGACCCACCAAAGCGAACAAAGCCGAGATAGCAGCGGCTGCCAAGAGGCGGTGGAAGCAGGTGGGCAAGAACGTAAACTGATGGAGCAGCGAGAGCAGAGCCGAACTTGTTCGAGCTATGCCGAGTCGTGACAGAAGAAGACGAAGTCAAACCGTGATTAAAAAACGATAAGATATGGGATTTTGGAGTTCATTATTGAAATATGGTGGCAAGGCGGCACGAGGTACTGGCCATGTCATCGGAGTAACTGGAAAGACCTTAGGCAGTGCGGCACTCCACCCGCAACGCACCCTTATGGGAGCCGGCAAGGCTATGCAGACGGCCGCAGTGGGTAGTGCCGCAGGCTATGTGACATGGGAGAAGCTGACCACAGACAAGAGCGTGGCACGCATCGTAGGTGATGCTGTCATCGGCGAGAATGCCACGGAAGCGGTGGCACAAACCGCCAACGATGTGCAACGTCTGACGGGCAAGGCTGGTGAAGCCGTTGATGCGGTGAACACTGTAGCCGGAAAGATGGACACCCAGTTCAGCGGCATCAGTGATTTCTTTAGGAATATGTTCGGAGGCGTAGGATGCGACATGATAGGCAATCTCTTTGGCAATATCGGCAAGGGCAACGTGTCGGGTATGAGCATCGTCGGACTGGTGGCTGCCGCCTTCATGGTATTCGGACGCTTTGGTTGGATGAGCAAGATTGCGGGTGCCCTGCTTGGAGCGATGATCATCGGGAACAATTCTAAGGTGGCGCAAACTCTGCCTAACAGAGGCGGTACGTCTTCACATGGGCAGAACATGAAAGAAGCAGAGACCCAAAGCAGAGGGATGAAACGATAACCAATATACAGTGATATGAGATATACAGAAGAAATGATACTGCGCTCATCGAGCGGCTACTGTATGCCGTTTGAGGAGCCTATAAAGCAGGACGTGCAGATGTCCTTGGGTTACGGAGAGCAGAAAAATCCCGTGACGGGAGAAACATTCTTCCATCACGGCATAGACTTCTCAGTGAACCATTACCTGCTGTCGGCGGTGGCAACGGGAACCGTCTCTGCCATTGGGTCGGACGCGGAGCATGGCATCTACCAGACCATCCGCTACGGCAAATACGAAGTGACTTACAGGCATCTCTCCAATGTCTTCGCCAACTTCTCCCAAAGCGTCAAGGCCGGTCAGACCATCGCCATCAGTGGCGACCTGCTGCACATGGAGGTGAGGTTTGACGGAGAGGAAATCAATCCGTTGGAGTTCCTCACCATGCTCTACGGCAATATCAAGGCATTGGAGCACAATTCCCAAATGGGCATCAATGAACTGGACATGAACATCCCTTCACCCTACGACACCGACCGTCAGGAGATAGAGGCATTGATGCTCCGCTTCCTTCCCTCCTACTTCGAGGACCTTCAACAAGGAGCATACTCTCTGCCCGAACATACGGAGCAGTCGTTGAGAAACATCTTCTCGTTGGGAGCGAGCAAGCATTATTTCTACGAGACCATGCCGAGCATGGCTAATCCCTTGGGCATCGGCAACCGCTGTATGCCTTTGGCGACTAAGGTGCAGAACCTGCTCATTGCCGACTTTCTCAACTATCTTGCCATGCGACATCAGGTATATCTCTCCACGATGGACGAGGTGTTAAAAAAAAACTCCAAGAGCAAGCCCTGACGCATGACGGCATCATCGACCCTCTTGCCGACTTGGACGTGGATATCCAGAGCTTCGACATTCCGAGGATAGTGAGCGTCTATCCCGACCGGGCTGGCGTGAGATGGTGGACAAAGGCATGGTTCAATGGTAAGGAAGAGGGGGAACCCTCCGTGGAGATTGAGGAACGTATGGCCGTGCAGTTCATCCACTGCCAAGTGGACAAGGACGCATGGTTGGAGGAACACTATCCTAAGCAGATGGAGATATATCACAATGCCATCGAGCAGACAAAGGAACAGATATTACAGCAGTATAATATATAAACAAGGTATATGGCAGTTAAGAACAGTCAGCGATTCGCAGAGATAGAGCGTCTGATGGGCGACTACTTCGGGTGTCACCTTGCCCCCGTGATGGGCAGGGTGCAACGGGACTTGTCCAACAGACAGGCAGACGAGATGCGAGCCTACTCCAACAGTACGGCTGGCATCCTACGCTCATTGGCCACTGCCAATATGCCTGGTGATGACCCATACGCCACGCTGAAGATTACAGGCAAGTGGAACAGCAAGACCACCGAAGACTATCTGGCGATGTGCAAGGAGGCTATTGTCGGCAACAAGGATATGCAGCGTGACCTTGCCGTGATGGCTGAGGAATGGCGCAAGGCGGTGGTGACGGAGATAGGACGAGAGCGGTACGATGCACTCTCTAAACAACTCGGTTGTGATTTGGCATACGCCTATATCGATCACCGCATGGAGCAGCTGATGATAGAAAAAATGGTGAAAGACCGTATGCCAACATCTTCTGCCGACTATATCATCCGCAAGGCGGCACAAAGCAGTCTGTTCGGTCTGCCCTACGAACTGAACAAGTCACCCCTTGCCGCAGAGATAGAAGCCAAAGGAGAGGCAGCCTATAAGCCCTCTCGAACAGAGAAGGCAGCGGGATGGGCAGCCGGAGCGGGTGCCGATGTCGTGGCCATGGGAGGGATTGGCTCATGGGCAACCTTCGCCAAGTTTGTCGGTATCGATATGGTGATGAATGTCGGCATGGAGCACCTAAGCAAGAAAGGTAGCAGCCAAGAGGTCTGTGTCGAGGAGTGTATCAGCAAGGGAGTTTTCGGTACGGGCACCAACGTCTTCGCCTCATTCCGCAAACAGGCAAAAGTCATCAAGAACCACGAGAACAGCTATATCAAGGCTACCAACAGCCATTTCAAGAACAAGATTCCCACGAGCAATATCACTTTTATGGATTGGACGAAACAAACCGAGCAGACCTCTTTTCCTTGGAACAAAGGTACGTTCCTTGACCCTCAGAGAAACGAAGCAACCAAACGTACAGGCAAGTACAAGGATGTGCCCTTGATAGTTGCGCCTGGACAGGAAGACGAGTATCTGGAGGTTAAGGCGAGACTGGATGCAGAGGCTGAGAAGGAGAAGAAGGCAGAACCGAAAGAAACTCCTGATTCATCGACTGAAGAGGCAACACCATCTGTAGTCCAGCAGGAGGAAACAGCCTTACAAACAAACGAAAATGGATGGGACGGGCTGTTGCAGAGTTTTGGACTGAACGGCTTTTCAGACATCGGCAAGAACCTTGGTTATGTGTTGGCGATGCTGCCCGATGTACTGGTGGGACTGTTCACTGGCAAGACAAAATCGCTGAATATGGACAATAGCCTCCTTCCTTTGGCCTCTATCGTGGCTGGAATGTTCGTGAAGAATCCTATACTGAAGATGCTGTTGATGGGTATGGGAGGTGCCAATCTGCTCAACAAAGCGGGACATGAGGTGCTGGGCAGGAAACAGCAGGAAGGCATTGCACCTACAGTTAGTCCTGCTGCATCTCGCATTCAGTACCGCCAATATCCTGATGAACCACTCAATCCTCGTATCAGCAACCCGATGCTGCAAGGGCGGTGTCTCGTTGCCAACATTGACCATGTGCCTTGTACCATTCAACTGCCTGACAGTGTGATTGGGGCGCATCAGTCGGGGGCATTGCCGCTGAATACATTGGCTAACGCCATACTTGCCAAGAACGACCAGATGCGACAGATGGCAGCAATGCAGTACGAAGAGCAGGCACGGGAGAGCGTGGTGCGACCGAGGGGAATACAGTGAAGCCCGACAACAAAATTGTCGGGAACGGTGGCTTGGTAAGCCAATTATAGAATGTGATTGAGATAAACAAAAAGATAAAAGCATGAAAGAGAAATCAGAATTTGAGAAGCGGACGGCGGAGAAGCAGGTGTCGCTGCTCACTGAGGCACTGACGAGTGCGGTGGATGCCAAGGGACATTGGTTGAATGCAAGCGGCAAACTCTATCCGAAGCTCTATCCCAAGGGCTTTTCGGTCAGTCCGTTCAATGCCCTTGTCCTTGCCCTTGACTCCGATGCCAAGGGTTGCAAGAGCAATCTGTTTACGCAGTTCTCCGAAGCGAAGGCACGGGGTGAGAGCGTGAGGGAGCATGAGAAAGGTGTGCCGTTCCTGTATTACAATTGGAATAAGTACGTCAACCGCAACAATCCCGACGATGTCATCACCAAGGAGGCATACGCAGAACTGTCGGAACAGGACAAACAGCAGTACAAGGGAGTGAAAAACCGTGAGATCCGTGTGCTGTTCAATATCGACCAGACGCTACTGCCTATGGCTAACGAAACAGCCTACACTACGGCATTGAAGAAGGATGGCACGGTGGAGGATAGAGGTTATGGCGACAAGGAGGACAAGCAGCTGCATGGGTGCGTCAACGGATTCCTTCAGAAGATGAAGGACAACCTCGTGAATGTACGTCAGGACGGCACGGGTGTGGCGCACTACGACACCGAGAAGGATGTCATCTACCTGCCACGGCAGCGTGACTTCGAGCACTACAATGACTATGTACAGGAGATGATGCGTCAGTTGGTGTCTGCCACCGGTCATCAGCAGCGGTTGGCACGTGAGGGCATGGTCATGAAGAACGGCAAAGCCCCGTCGGAGGATGCCGTGAAGAAGGAACGACTCATCACTGAGATAGCTTCGGGCGTGAAGATGCTCGAACTGGGACTGCCTGCCCGTCTGTCAAAGGACAGCCTTAGCATGGTGGACTATTGGACGAGGGAACTGAAGGAAGACCCTTGTCTGATTGATGCCATCGAGAGTGAGGTGAACGGTGCGCTGAAGGTGTTGAAGAAAGCCGAACTGGGTGAAAAGGTGGAGTATGCCACCGACCAGCATCAGCGAGAGACGGCGCAGATACAGGTGCAGTTGCCCAACCACTACTTCGTAGCAGACGAAATCAAGCAGCATCCCAACGAGGAGCAGCGTACTGTGGTCATCGTGCGTGATGATGCCAGCAAGACCGCCGATGTGGTGCTGCCACAGGGTGCATCGTTGGAGGTGAACAACGAGATCAAGGGCATGAACAAGCAACGCTTCACCAATGCCTTGCAGAAAGAGGGTTATGACAACGTGCGTTTCTACAATCCCGACGGAGCCTTGGGCTTCCGTCCCGACGACAGTTATTTCGCCGACAAGAAAATCACGGTATCAAGACTGCGCAACTGGTCTATCGAAGACCTATCCTCGTTGGATGCTTCTGAGGCCGTAACCCACAGCCGTGACATCGGTTTCGACAATGTGCAGTTGGTAAAGGATGACAAGGAGCGGTGGGCATTGTACATCAAGCCCGAAGGTAAGGAGGGCTTTGCCGTCTATCCCGACAAAGGAGACCTCAATCATTTCTTCACCACCTTGAAGCAGTCGATGGACAACATCGAGCGTGTGCGTGAGGAACTGGCACAGAAGTATTATGCTATGGCAGAGGCGAAACCCGACCTGAAGGTGGACATCTTCGGAGGTAATGAGCAGGAGGTTGATTTGAACCGCATCCAGCGTGTGGCAGTATTCCGTGCCAAATCGGGCGAATGCCTGTGTGCAGCCACTATTGACGGCAAGAAGTTGCAGCCGAGAAGTGTCAGTCCGTCACAATGGCAACGATTGTGGGTGGCTCCTGACAGGGATTCCTACAAGCAGAACCTTGCCGCCTCGCTGTTTGCTGATGTATTGCAGAAAGACAACAATGTCGAGCAAAGTACACAAGAGAAGCAGGAAGAAGCGACGGAGGTGAAGCAAGCGGAGACGGCAATTGTCGATAAGCATGATGAACAGAAGGAAGTGGTACTTAAGGAAGATAAAAGCTCTGAACAAAGGGAAGAGAAGAAACAAGAGGAAAAGAAAGAAGAAAAGAAGGATGAAAAGGCTGTCAAGGCTGCTGTCTCTCCCCTTGTCCAACAATATCTTGACTTGAAGAAGAAGCATCCTGATGCCATTCTTTTGTTTCGCTGCGGTGACTTCTATGAGACCTACAAGGATGATGCGGTGAAGGCATCCAAAATATTGGGTATTACGCTGACAAAGAGCAATGGGCGCAAGGATGATGAAGGCAAGCCGTTGGCAATGGCAGGATTCCCATATCATGCCCTCGACACCTATCTGCCGAAGCTCATTCGTGCTGGTGAACGGGTGGCCATCTGTGACCAGTTGGAAATGCCGAAGCAGACAACATCATCGAAGCGTGGAATTACGGAGATGGTGTCACCTGGAAAAGAGACAGGAAAGCAGATGGCACAGGAAAGTCAAGAAACAGAACAACACACCAGTCTAAGGAGATAGGCTTATGGGAAAGAACGCAGCGTATGCCGCACAATATGCGGAGGAAGCCAAAGAACAGATGCGGATGTATGGGATTCCTGCCTCCGTCATCTTGGCGCAAGCCATACTGGAGAGCAGCAACGGACAGAGCCAACTGTCGCGCGAATGCAACAACCACTTTGGCATCAAGGCTACGGCATCGTGGTTGAAGAATGGCGGAGAGTATGGAGTCTATACGGATGATAGGCCCAACGAGAAATTCTGTAAGTACAAAAGCGTGGGTGACAGTTATGAGCATCACTCGCAGTTCCTGAAGCAGAACAAGCGTTATGCGCAGTGCTTCACGCTGTCGCCTGACGACTACAAGGGATGGACGAAGGGCATTGAGCGTGCCGGCTATGCCACGGGCGGCGGTTATGCTGCAAGTCTGCAGCGCATCATTGAAGCCAACGGACTGGACAAGTATGACAGTGAGGTGATGGCTGAGATGCGGGCAGAAGGTCGGTCGTTCGGGGTGGAGAATAATCCTCGTAGAGAAATGCCTGCTGCCCATGTACCGCAGTCTGCCGGGTATTCCTTTCCTGTGGAGCGAGAGGAGTTTCTCTTCATCACCTCGCCTTTCGGCAATCGCCAGGATCCGATGGATGCCACCAAGCAGCAGATGCACAAGGGCATTGACATCAAGACGAACCATGAGGCGGTGTTGGCCACGGAGAACGGCGGCAAGGTGGTGGCGGTGAACCATAATGCGAACACGGCAGGAGGGAAATCCGTCACCGTGGAATACAGCCGTGAGGATGGCAGCAAGGTGCAATGCTCCTACCTGCATCTGTCTGACATAGCAGTAAAGGTAGGTGACGTGGTTAATGCCAGTCAGAAGTTGGGGGTGTCGGGAAATACCGGCACCAGAACCACTGGCGAGCATCTGCATTTCGGAGTGAAGAGTGTATCGGCTGACGGCTCAAAAAGGGATATGGATCCAGCCGCTTATCTGGCAGAAATCGGACAGAAAGGCAACATCAAGCTACAGGCCCTGCATAACGGCAATGACCTGTTGGCAAAATACAAGAGCAATGCGCCACAGGAGCAGAAGGTTTCGTCGGAGGACTGGATGAAGAAAATCCTTTCCTCGGAGGACAGCGGCGTGGGCATTTCGGGAACGAATGACCCTATACTCGACATGGCGATGACCACCTTCATGTCGCTGATGATGTTGGCAGCGCAGATTGACAGCAATGATGAGGAACGACAAAAAGGACTTATCTCTGCCATGGCAGCCAACCGGCTCGTAGATTTGACCTCGCTTGTTCCAGGCATGAGGCAATGCACCATTACTGTGGGTGAGAACGGCAAGACTGTGCTTCATGCAGAGAGCGGTACGGTGAAGATTGACCGTGAACTGACCTCCTCGGAGATGAACCGCCTGTCGCTCATTTTGGGCAATGCCAATCTGTCGGAAGAAAGCAAACGGACGAAGATTGCGGGAATGGTGACAGGCATCGTGGCGACACAGCAGGCTTCGCAGAACTTCGAGCAAGGGATGGAGGCTGAGAGTCAACAACAAAATCTGCAAAGGAAATGAAAAGGATAGCAAGTCATCTGTGTACATTGCTGGTGGGTATGGTAGCTGTGGCAGGACACTTCATGCTTACCCAATGGCTTTTCGGTCAGACCGTGGCCATCATCTATCTCGGCTTCCAACTTATCATAGCAGCGTGGATAGTCTATGAACTGATACGTGCGCTAGTATATGATGATTGAAAAGAGATTATTGTCATTGCTAAGACATTTCACTTGGACGATGGATATGTATAATTCAAATAGTATCGAGCAATGATCAAATGTAATGTAACAGTGTGCGGAACGGTCAGCAAGGCTGCGACCTGCCGCACGAACAAGGAGGGCAAGGCATTCGTGAGCTTTGCCATGAACGTAGTCATTCCAGCGAAGAGCGGGATTAACAAGACCATCGAGGTGTCGGTCATCAAAGATGGGACACTGACGGAGGTGGGCAGCTGCAACATCGGCGAACGCATTGAGGTAGCCGGTGTATTGGTACCAAGAAAATGGGGCGATGTCCTTTATTTCAACCTGTCGGCAAGCAGCATCAGCCACCAGCCTGACGAGGCAGAGGACTGCATCAAGGGCGTGATGGAGTTCCGCGGCAAGGTGGGCAAGAGCATTGAGGACAAGACGGACAAGAATGGTGTGCCGTACTGCCAGTTCTCCGCTTTCAGCGCAGAGAAAGTACAGGACGGATTTGAATACATCTGGGTAAGTTTCTTCCTATTCGATGGCAAATGCGAGGCATGGCTGCAACCAGGCGTGAAAGCGAACATCAAAGGGGCATTGTCTGTCAGTGTCTTCAATGACAAACTGGACTTCTCCTGCCGAGTGTCTGAAATGAGCGAATATGTTCCGCAGCCCTATAATGGTTAATTGACTATGGGAAAGCCTTATGCTAAGGAAGGTCCGAGTGCCGAAGACAAGGCACTCGACCTGTTTGCCGATATGATGATTGAGCGTATTCAGTCGCTGTCGGGCAAAGACGGATGGAAAAAGCCCTGGTTTACTGAAGGTGCGTTGCAATGGCCGAAAAACCTGAACGGACGAGAATATAATGGCATGAACGCTATGATGTTGCTCCTGCATTGCGAGAAGGAGGGTTACAAGATTCCTCGCTTCTGTACCTTCGACCGCATACAGCAGTTTAACAAAACTGGCAAGAAAGACGAGGAACAGAAGCCCCGTGTGTCAGTACTGAAAGGTGAGCATTCTTTCCCCGTGATGCTCACCACGTTTACGGTGGTCAATAAGGAAACAAAGGAACACATCAAGTGGGAGGACTACAAACTGCTCTCTCAGGAAGAGCGCGAAAAGTACAATGTATATCCAAAGCTTCAGACTTACCATGTCTTCAATGTGGCGCAGACCAACCTGAAGGAGGTCAGACCAGAGTTTTGGGAGAAACTGGAACAGGAATACTCGATGCCCAAGGTAGAGAAGGACGAGCAGTTTGCCTTTGAACCCGTGGATAGGATGATAGCGGACAACCGTTGGATATGTCCCATCAAACCGATGTTCGGTGATTCCGCCTATTTCTCCATCAGCAAGAATGAGATTGTGATGCCTGAGAAAAGGCAGTTCAAGGATGGGGGGTCTTTCTACTCGAACCTTTTCCACGAGATGGGACACTCCACGGGTGCGGAGGGACAGTTAGACCGCATCAAGCCCGCTACCTTCGGCTCGGCAGAGTATGCACGCGAGGAACTGGTGGCAGAACTGACGGCTGCGCTGACCGCTCAGCGGTATGGCATGACAAAGCATCTGAAAGGAGATTCGGCTGCCTATTTGAAGTCTTGGCTGGATTCGCTGAAGGAGTCGCCGCAGTTCATCAAGACCACGCTACTCGATGTGAAAAAAGCTACCTCAATGCTCACGCAGCATATCGACAAGATTGCTATGGAGATAGACCAGGAGAAAAAGGCTGAGCAGGAAAACGGGCAAGGGAAAAGTTATCTATCCATAGATGACGGCGACCATGCAGTCTTGGCATATAATGGTTCTGCTGTATATATCCAGCATCATGAGAAGGAGGACTCTGTAAAGATTGCTGTGCCGACGAGTAACGGTCTGGAAGTGAAACTCTCTGTTCCTTACGACCACGGCAAAGACCTTGACACCAATTATCAGGAGGCTTTTGCCCAGTACAAAAGCCTGACAGAGCCTTCACAATCGAAAGAAAACGTCTATTATGCCTCCATCGCCTATCTCCAATCAACGGATGACACATCGGAACTGGATAAGCTAAAGGAGAAAGGTGACTATCAAGGACTGCTGACGCTTGCCAAGGAATACTATGACGGGAACGGCATGGACGAGGAGCAGACCTACAGGAAGCCGTGCCAGAACAGAGGCGATGACCTGCTAATAGAGGACAAGGACTTTGCAGTGGTCTATAACGGGAGTGTCGGCGGTACGTATGAGGTGTTCCTGAAGCATACGGAGCAAGAAGTGCGTGACCATATCACTCGCTATGGCATAGGACGTGCCAGTGAGGACGTGAAGGCTGTGGCGAGGGAGATGACCGCCGAAGAGTTTTCGGAATTGGCGCAGCGAAAAATGCCGATATTCCAAATGCCGAATGGTGGTTTGCTGAACCTGCAATATAACAAGGATAAGGATAGCCTGGATGTGGGGACTGTGACCAATGCAGGACTCTCTGTGAAGCATACCTTCCCTTTCAGCCACAACCATTCTATGGACGCAAACATCAGCTCTGCGTATGAGCAACTGCTTGACATGGAGGAGTACCAGAAGGAAGAGGTACAAGAGGAGCACGTTGCCAAGTCCGCTTTCCGAAGATGAGAGTAGTATCGTAGTATATACTAATCGTAGGCTTTACTACTCATAGTAGGTACTAACAATAGTCAGCCGCAAGGAGTAATGTCCCTGCGGCTGATTTAATTTGGGGTCATTCCATATTATGAAGGAATGCTTGTAAATCCTCGTCTGGAATGCTCTTCAGTTTCACCGGCTTGAAGCCGTCCAACTGCTCCACTTGAAATATCTCGTCCACTCCATATTTGGAGCCATCCACCTTTACGCTCTCCATTTCATTGACGGAGGTATAGCCATACTCCGTTTCATGCAGACCGCATACGATGGTGAACAACGTGGTGTCGTTACCTTCCGGCTGTCCTTCAAGTACGAACCAACGGACGTGTCCGATGAAGAATATTGCCACACAAACGGCATCCTTGCCTTTGCCGTCCTGTGAATACAGAGGATAGGATTTCAGTATCTCCTCCAATACGGGTGTAATCAATCTGCTTGCCATAGTCAATCGTTGTTAAGTGTTCTGTAATACATTCTGTTCTCTACAAGGTGTTCGATGGCCTCTGCTGCCAATCGGCACACCCACTCGTCACGCTGGTCATAACGACCTTTTTGATAGTCGTTGGCAAGGCGTTCCAAGAAGGCAAACACCACCTTGCCCTTTTCGTTGATAAGATAGCGATGGTCATCTGCAAGGGCATTGCCTACCTTGGCGGCTGACCCCATCTGACCGTTTACGAACCGTGAGAAGCACTCGACAAATGCCTGCTCGTTTTCTGATAATCTGTGTAATTCCATACGCAAAGAAATTATTTGTTCAACTTGTTTTTCTTCCCTCCTTTTGAAGCCTTTCGGCTCCTCTTGTCGGGAACTGATTTTTCGTGCATCAAAAGACTGCGGAATGAGGGCGATAAGGCAAGAAAACAGACGGAGGAGTTAATGAAATACCCAAATCTTTGATTTGCGGAAAGCTGTCGTTCAGTCCTCTGCCTGTTAGCATGGCGGTACTTGACCATTCGCCCGGGCAGTAACTTTGCAAAGAAAAATGGGCATCGGCAAGTGGAATAGACACTACAAAACAGGAAAATCATTGATTTTTAGTGCATTTTTCTTTATTTCTTTCTTTGATTTAGGATAAAATATATAACTTTGCCTCCGAAAAAGTGTCACAAGTGACAGTTTTTCGTAAAATATGATAGTAAACAGATATAGATACATAGAACAGTTGAGCCGTTCAAAGAACAACGGGCTCATAAAGATAATCACAGGATTGCGACGTTCAGGCAAGTCGTTCCTTCTGAAGAAACTCTTTCATCAGCATCTATTGGATGAGGGCGTGAGAGAAGACCATATTCTCGTCATCGACATGGAGAGTAGGAAGAACAGAGAGTTCAAGAACCCGGACTACCTGTTGGACTGGGTGGAAAAGATGATGATTGACTATGAGACTTATTATATCATCATCGACGAGGTGCAGGAGGTGGAAGACTTTGTAGAGGTGCTCTCTTCCTTGTCAGTTACCGAAGGGGCGGATGTGTATGTCACAGGCTCCAACTCGCGTTTCCTGTCCTCTGACCTGGTGACGGAATTCCGAGGCAGAGGTGACGAGATACATGTGTGGCCACTATCCTTCAAGGAGTTCATGACGGTGTATGATGGTTCGAAAGAAGACGGTTGGGCTGAATACAGACTGTACGGAGGTTTGCCGCAACTACTTACACAGGTTGGGGATGAGAAGAAGGCTGATTTCCTGCGTCGCCTTTATCGCACGGTATATCTACGTGACATCTACGAGCGGAACAACATAGAACTGAGACCTGAATTTGAAGAATTGTCGAAGACCGTAGCATCCAGTATAGGAGCACCTGTCAATGCACTGAATATAGCCAATACGTTCAAGTCCGTAAGCAATGTGCAGAGCATAACCGACAAGACAGTGTCGGCTTATCTGGAATATATGCAGGATGCTTTCCTTATCGAAAAATCCGAAAGGTTCGACATCAAAGGACGGAAATACATAGGTTCGTTGTCCAAGTATTATTATCAGGACGTAGGTCTGAGGAATGCTATTCTGTCGTTCCGTCAGAGCGAGCCGACACATATCATGGAGAACGTCATCTACAATGAGATGCGTATGCGAGGATGGCTCGTGGATGTGGGTAACGTCTATCATCGAGTGAGGAATACGGAAGGAAAGCAGCAGAGGGTGACATTGGAAGTGGATTTTGTCTGCAACAAAGGGAGCGAGCGGATCTACATCCAGTCGGCGTGGCGTATGCCCGATGCAGAAAAGATGGAACAGGAGAAACGGTCGTTGCGTCTTGTAGATGACTCTTTCCGCAAACTGCTGATCGTGGGAGAACATACCAAGCAGTGGAGCGACGAAAACGGCATACAGATAATGAGTATATATGACTTCCTGCTTGACTGGTCAAGTACTGAGAAACACGGATAAAAAAAAGATATGCGCATAGAATATGCGTTAATACATATATGATTAAGGGAGGGCCTATCCATCACGGACAAGCCCTCCCTTTCTAAAATTTATCAATGAAAAAAAAGTTTTAGTGCTCTTGTTCGGAGCTGTATGTCTGGCTATAGATACAGCAGGATTCTGGTATGGCGGTTCGCCTCATTGGGCGAGTAATCGTCAATGCCGCCATCGAAAATCTGAGAGATGGTGCCATTTTCCATACCACGTTTCATCAGTTCCTCTGCAATGAATCTGGCACGGGAACGGCTGAGGTTATCATTGATGGCTTCACTGCCTGTGGCACTGTCGGCAGCGCCGATGACCTTAACTTTCAAGCCATATTTCTTGGCGATGCGTGCTACTTCGTCGAGATTGACGAGCTGTGACCTGTTGAGCAACCTGTCAGTGCCAAGTTCAAAGAAGAAATAGATGGGCGCACCTATGCAAGCCTTTCCTGAGTGGATGAGCGATAGGTAATCGTCTTCCGGCTCACCTTCAGCATTGCCATATTCTTCTGTACAAGAGGCGGACTCCATGACCTTTGTCTTTTGACCATTACCATACTTGTCTCTCATTCTTGCACGCAGCGAGTTGAGACCGCTGTAGTCGTTTCGAGGATAGCCATTTGTGACGGAAGAAGCGGCATCGTCAGAAAAGAGGTGGCCGTACTTGTCCAGAAGTCCCTCGATGGCAAGAATCTTGCGCAGCTGCTCCAGAGTCTGACAATCTCGATCGTGCTGGGCGTGATAGCGGCTGTTGCTGTCAGAAAGGGATGAGGCGTATGCCGAAAGCCATTCGTTCTGTGCGATGTACGGGCGAGCGTCTATCACTCGCTTCCAGCCAGTCTTGCCGATGCGGACAGAGAGGCCGAGGGATGCGGACAGCAGATGGTCGCCAAGGCGGTGTGCCTTGCCATAGCCGTCAAAATCCTGCATGGTGGTCATGTTGCCTATCTCTGCCGTAACAGCAATGCGTGGGGAGAGATGATACTGCCCCTGTATGCCGTAGGAAATGGCAAAGGGCTTGTGGGCATTCACCTTGTTGTGCAGCATACCCACGCCCACGTATGGAATGACACTCCATCTGGCAAGAGTGTGTACATCGTCCTTGTAGAGGTTGCCGAGGACATTCCACATGAAATCAGCACGCAGGTACTGGTAGTCCTGCGAGGAGTTGTTGCAGTCGTTGAACTGCATACCGCCATAGTTCAGACGACCGCCGACGGAAGGTGTGAACCATTTGCCGATCGACACGGAGAATGCCGGTTTCATGCGACCGAATAGGTCGTTGCATCCGAGCGGTTTGCCGAGGAAGACCGTAGTTCCTCCTGCCGCTTGGACAAACCAGTTGTCCGTCCATGGCGAAGCTACCAATGCCCCTTTCATGTAGGAAGGTTTAAGCGGACGAAGCATACCGTCTGCCGAAAGTCTGCATACAACGGTGGTGGTGTCCGCCGTGCGGTGATAGTCTTTGGCTTGCGCACCCAATGAAAGGGCGAAGCCAAGGGATAGAATAAGTATTTTTCTCATGTTGTTCAATTTAATCTGGTGAATACTATAACAGGTGATACGTGACAGTGCCGCTTATCGTTTCTTCCTTTTGCCGGAAGAGGGGCGCATCATGCGTGCAGCTTTCATCATGCAACGGCGTGCCCAAGCGCGTTCATCCTCGTCATCGTCACGTCCCCATTTGAGGTCGGACGAACTGCCGCCACCGCCATGACCTTCGGCAAAGGTGGTGGCATCATCGACGTAGCCGAGGAATAGAAGCGTGGCACAGTACATCACCTCCGTTCCATTCTCCGCAAAGGCCTGAAGCAGGGAACCGTCAAACACGTCCTTGCCCTCATTGGAAAGCCGTGCCACACGTTCGGAGAACTCGCTGACCATGTTTTCGAGAAGGGCATTTCTGAGAACGGTGTCCGCACCTTGTCGGATAGTATCGGAATATCTGTGTGCCTCCTGCCGCAACTCCTCCGTGCGCTCCTTCATGGCGGTCATCTCCTCACGCAGGGCATCGAGCTTGCGGTCAGCCTCTGAGAGCTTCTCCTGCTTGTCGTCCAGTTTCGACTGGATAGCGGACAGTTCCTGCTCCAGCTCTTGGACTTGCTGACGGAGAGCATCAGGATTGTCGTGACCTGCAAGAATCTGCCGATGCAATTCAGCAAGTGCCGCCTCCTTCTCAGCCTTCTCCTGCAAGAGGTTGTTGACCATTGAGGTGAGTCCTTTTACTCTCCGCTCTGCCAGACGGATGTCCGATTGGAGCGAGGCGAGTGTCCGCTGATGGGTGGCGACGGACTGCTCAATGGTGGTGCACTGTTCTGACAGCTGGCGGCGGTATTCTTCGGTGGTGCGGTGGCGTGCTCCCGTCTCTGAGACGGAAGTTCCGCGCTCCATGCCCCAACGCTTGTTGACATCGGCAAATTCGCTGTGCAGGGCTTTCATCCTGGCAGAAAACTCGTACTTGTCCTTTCCGGCGAATATCTGTTTGTATGCAAACTTGCCGTCCTTGATTGGCAAGAGGGTGCAGTGAACGTGCGGATTGGTTTCGTCCAAGTGTAAGATGAAAGCGACGATGTTCTCCTCACCGTATTTGTCCGCAACAAAGCGGTAAACATCCTTTGCCCATTCCTCAATGTCCTTGCATCGGGTTAGATGCGAATTGTCCGCTCCGTGAGTGAGATTCACCTTCTGGTCACCGAATGCCAATTCTGTCATACGTTCTCGTGAGCCTCCGAAGATGAAATTGACCACTGTGCGGAAGCGTGGCTCTGCCAGTCCCTCGTTGGGGTCTTTGATTCCACGGCTCCGCAGGATGTCTGCCATGCGCTCCGGGATGCTTCGGCTCTTGTCTATAGGACAAACCTTGCCGCCCCGAACCTCGAAGTTGAGCCGCTCACGGCTGCGGTCGTAGTTGCCTGTTGATTCAGCGGATCCCCAACCCTTTTCCGTCCAACGGCGTTGGTGCTCGTTGCTCTGTGCTGTGGTGATTCCCTTAGATGGTCGGAAATCCATAACCTGTTTTGGTGTTGCCATAACCTATTTCCTTTTATGTGTGTACAACTCTCCTGTCTCCAGCTTGCTGCTTGTAAGGACAGCCTCCCGATGGTCGGAGACCAAGAGGGGTATTAGGCTACCCAAATTCCCTCATTTCCGACCAACGGGCAAGCCCGATTATTTTACAGCAATGGCAGACGTGTAAACACTGTGCCAGTAGAAAAGAAGAAGCGTTGTACGGTGATTATTAGAGGTTAATACAGCCTTTTGATGGACAGGAGCCCTCTTGGTTGGCTACAATGGCAAGGAACGGTCGGCAGAGTGACTGAAACTGTGACTTGATGGCTGCGCTTTCCTGATGCAAGGCTGGTGAGCTGCCATCCAATGCCAATTCTGATATTGCCTTTGCCGCCTCGATGAATGAGAGCCAGTCTCCTCCCAGGTCTTTGTAAAAGAAGGGAAGAAGGGAGGTAACGAGGGCGTTATCTGTTTCCTGCGAAAGCACCTGATGGAAGGTGGCTTCGCAGACAGCTGTGAGTGCAGTCATACAAAAGGCGTGTCCTACAGATTCGGGAATGTTTCTTCCGCATGGCACCTTGCCAATTGAATTGCCATTGTCGGCTTTCTGCAAGATAATGGCTACTTCCTCTGTTGCATCTTCGTAGAGTTGTTCACATTCCGAGGCGCAAGCCGATGCGGACATCTTGCCGCTTCGCCATTCGTCCAATGCGGTACACATCTTCTGGCGGAACACATCCAAGGCTGCGTCAATCGGAGAAACGGCAGGTGTCTCAGCCAACATCGGGATGGTGATGATTTGGCTCTTCGTGAGACGGGTGACGGAAATCTGGTTCATCTTCTCCAACTGCTCGATGAAGGTGCGGACAGTGGCGCGGTGCCAATGCCAGCATCCTGCCAGTTCGGTAATGGTGATTACAAACTGCCCGTTGGACAGGCTGAACTCCTGCTTGCACAGATCCTTGGGGATGTACTGTACAGAAGCCTTGTCTACAAGGTCAAGGTAGGCTTCGAGCTTCGACAGCCTTATCCCGGACCTCTCTTTCAAGAACTCCAACAGGGACATCCGTTCAGACATCTTGCCGGAACTCGTTCTATGTTTCTGTTTCTTCATTTCAATAATCTGTTTGGTGAATACTGTTGTTTGTCGCCAGCTCCATTATACAAAAGGAACGGCATGATACAGGTGATACTTAATAGTAGTATATGATGAGCATTTCTGTGTCTTCGAGGAGCATCTTGCGGTCAGCCTTGTTCTTCCACAGCGATATGACTATGCGCGAGGGATAGAACAGTGATGCCAGAAGGACAAAGGAGATGGTGACAGCAAGCGTGAACAGATGAGGAGTGAAGACAAACACCACTGCCGCCAACGCGGCGATGCAGAAGGGTGTCCGCTCCTCGTGCAGACGCTGTAGCCACCTCTCCACATCCATAAAGACAAAGAATATGGCAAACGCTATGGTGGAAGCCACTACGCCTATGTCGTTATAGTGTACACAGAGGTAGAGGAAGTGGAACACGTACAGCAGGATGAGCAGCATCAACCGGTAGAGCTTCCTTGCTGTCACAAGCGCGGTCATGCGCAGATAGAACCGTGTCATAAACTGTCTGCGGCTTCTGTGCAGAATCATCGTCACAAAGAAGAACGCTGACATCAGGATGAGAAACAGTATCTTACTTGTCATAATATGTATAGCATGTGAATAATGGAAGTGGACTCAGGTCGGGCTGGACGACACCGTGTGTGGCAGTGGATATGATACGCTCCACATCCTCCAGTGTCAGTTCTCCCTTGATTATTCTCTGACGGAAAGCTCCGTCGGTTGTCCGAAGGCTCTTGATAGCCTGTTCCAAGTCGTACTCGGCTATCTGCCACACTTGCCCTCTCGTGTAGGGGAAATGATGGTGGATGGCCTTGACCACAAGCACACGGCTGAGGATGTCGGTCATTCTGCCGTTCCTGACTATCGTGTGGTTGCGGACAGTGGCGATGCTCTCAATCTCCAGCCATGTGCGGTGACGGTCGAGAAGATGGATAATCTTCATGTAAAGCGTTTCCTTCATCAGATGGTCGGGAGCTTGTGGCATGACTTTGGCCTTTGTTGTGGACAACAGAATGGAGCGTTGTTGCGGTAGAACAGGACTGTCATCTGGCAAATGTAACTTTCAAATGAAGTCGAGCAGGACTTCCTCCTTGGGCTTCATGTATTTGAAGAACCCGTTCTTGCAATGCAGACTGAGGTCGAGGCATACATCTGCCGACATGTGCTCCAGCGAGTCATAGATGGTCACTTTTATCTGGCTGACCATGCCACGCTCATCTGTGGAGCCGTTGACCTTGAACATCCGTCCGAAAGAAGGGTTGGAATAGGCACAGCAGCTGTGTCCGAACTCCGTATGACGGCTTGGAATGTGGTGATAGAGGATTATCATTTCCATCTCGTCTTCGAGCATATCCATCACCTCCTCTATCGTGAAAGGGGTGTTCAACTGGAAAGTAAGAAGCACGTAATCGTCATACTTGACAGGCTTCTCCATCTTGCGCTTGTCCAGCAGTTCTGGCAACTGCAAAGGCACGACGGCAAGGAAATCATCGCAAAACTGTTCTAACATAATCGTATTCTCTGTTTGGGGTGTTTATAATCTTGTGACATAAATCTTCATCATGAGCATGGGCATATCCGACAGGCGTTGCTTGTCGAGGTGCAGTTTCTTGGCCAGACCGTCCATCTCCTTGGGGAGCGCATCGGCTATTTTGTAGAGGTCTGCCTTGTCCTTGTCGGAGAGCACGCTCACGGAAAGGTCATCCATCGTCATGAACGGCTGCATCATCATCAGGAGGTAGGCGTGCATGGTGTGCTCGTCCTTTACCCTGCCACTATTCAGATCCTCGATAGCCGCTTGTGCGTTGCGCAGCAGACGGTGGTTGGTGCGCATGGAGAGGTATATCATTGCATCCTTGTGGGACAAATCCTTGCGGTCGGCGGCACGGAGTATCTCCCGACAGCAGTGTTCGGTGTTTCGTCTGATGTCACCGATGTCATCGTCAGCAAAATCCGGCAGGTATTGCAGGAAGGATTTGAAATACAAATGCTCTTCCTTGATGAAAGCGAGCAGGTCTTCCTTGCCGTGAATGCCTTGCTTGGCGGATTTTTGCAGGAACAGCAGGTAACGCTTCAGTACCGCCTGTTTACCACCTTTATTATATATAGGCAGGCTATCCAAGGAAGCGAAGAATGGCTGTGCTTCCTTCACGGCTTGCTGTAGTTCCTCATCACCAACATGGGAAGAGGTCTGTTCTCTGAGATAGAGCAGGTCGTGAAAGGTGCGTTGCTTAGACATCGCCATACGGCACAGCTCGATGTGGATGGAGTCGTTCAACTCATGATATACCGTGAACGGGTATGAGTGGGCTTTCCTGACAGTGTCACGTGAGATGCACGATGTCACGGAATCGTCCAACACGCGCCATTCGTTGACAATCTTAACTAATGTCTGAATTGAGACCTTGCCGTTCTGTCGAAGAGTGGTCAGAAAGCCATGATACTCTCTGATGGCTTCATCGCTCGAATGGAACGACTTCGTGCCGTTTCCGTCTGAACATGCTGTCAGCATGACTACGGCAAACGCAGTGGCAATACAAATGGCAAGTCTGATACAGCCATGCGAGTTTGATTTTGCATTATGCAATATTTGCTTCATGCAATGGAGGTTGGTTTGTCCTCCGAAAAGTTGGGTTTCATATTTCATTGTTGTCATTATTTTGAGTCTGATTTTGAAATTGACGGTGCAAAGTTAATGCGTTTCAGCGATATATTTGCAAGAATGACAGTAAGTTTAATCTTATTTGTGTATCATACTTGCGAGTATGATTTTCAATGAAATCAAGTGAAAAGAAAATGGCAAATTATCGTGTTTAAGTATGATTTTTTCGTTCAAGTATGATTGTTTCTCGGAAAAATAGTGTACCTTTGCACTTGATTTCATTTAATAGCGTACAACAGTATGGCAAAAGTAGGTTACATCTTTATCGCCACCAATGGCGAAGAGTATGCAGAAGACAAGGCTTGGATGCAGCAATACGGCTGTGTTCAGGTGATAGAGGAACTGTCCGAACACGAGAGGCTGCGCCCGATGTGGAAGCAGCTCATATCGAGTCTGGAGCGCGGCGACGAGCTGGTGGTGTCGAGGTTCAGTAACGCACTGCGTGGCACCCGTGAACTGGCTACATTCATAGAATACTGCCGTGTGAAGGTGGTTCGCATCATCTCCATCCAAGACCGCATCGATACGTTTGACGAACTTTTCCCCGACACCAAGCCCTCACAGGTCATCCGTATGTTCGGGTCACTCTCTGAGGAGTGTGCCGTGCTGCGCAAGGCATCGGCACACATCATCCATCTGCAACAGAATATCCGGCCGCCCAAGAAGTCGGAAAGGGCACTGTCGAAACTGGAGCGTGAGAAGAATATCGTGAACATGTACAACGAGGGGCACAGCATAGATGACATCTTTGCCATCAGCGGCTTCACAAGCCGAAGTTCCGTGTTCCGCATACTCAACAAGCATGGTGTGACGCTGAACCGTGGACCTCATAGTGGACCGCTGAAGAAAAGGAATAAAGAATAAACAAAAAACAGATACAATGAATAAGACATTCAACATCTACTGTGATGAAAGCACCCACATGGTGCATGACGGTCATCCCTACATGCTTTTGGGATGTACAAGTATAGCATACACACAAATCCGCATGGCAAAAGATGCCATAAAAGATATTAAGAAGAAGCACGGCTATAGTGATGAGCTGAAATGGACAAATGTCCACGAGGCCACGTATAAAGTCTATGCAGAGCTTATAGACTGGTTCTTTATGAATGACATGGAATTTAGGGCTGTGGTTGTTGACAAGAGTCAGATTGACGAGAAACGAGAAGACTATACGTTTAATGATTTCTACTTTCGCATGTACTACCAATTGCTGCATCACAAGATGGACATGGATTATACATATAACATATATATGGATATCAAGGACACATGCAGTAGCGATAAGCTGGAGAGGCTCAGAAAAATAATGGAATACAACTCTTCCATTGGCAGGTTTCAGTTTATACGTTCACACGAAAGTGTCTTCATCCAATTGGCAGATGTTCTAATGGGAGCCATCAACTACAACCTTAGATATGAAAAGGGAGAAGTTGAAGGAAGGGTGAGAGCCAAAATGAAGCTGATTGAAAAGATAAAAAAACACAGTAATATCAGTCTCAACACCACAACTCCCAAATTTAGAAAGAAGTTTAATTTGTTTTTTATCGCACTGAAATAGCCAATGAGCAGTTTGAATATTATCAAGAAATACCCTGAGCTGCTGGAACTGGCATATCTCAGTGAACGAGAAAGAGAGCATGATCTTCATGCAATATTCAAGCGTGATATAGAAGATAACTGTCAATTCTCATTCAGAGGGTGGCGCATCTATCCTATAAAGACAGATGGCGAGATTGACATGGCAAGATTGTTCAAGCATCTTACCTGTGAAGAAATCATGGTTGAGAACGAAGACGGTACGACTTATCCAAAGCGAGTATTCGAGATGGCTCGTTCACAAAGGCTTCATTGGATAAATCACCATGTGAGAGAATTGACACCAGACAATCTGGATGTATTTACCATAGAAGAGAGGGACGGCAAAAAGCGTAAGGTCAAGAAAACATACATCTATGATAAAGTGGAAAAGTATGTTATTGTCTTGGAACAACAACGTAGCAACGGATTCTATCTGTTGACAGCATACCATCTTAACAAAGAGTATGGACTAAAGGCTTTGGAAAAGAAGATGAAAAAGAGATTGCAGACACCACTATAAAACGCAAGACCCGAATTGCATCAAAGGCAACCGGGTCTCGAAACTCCTTCTATCTATAGATGAGCGCTGCAAAGGTACGAATATTCTTTGAAATAACGAAGGTTTTTCATTGAATTCTTCTCGATTTTAACATTTGCAGGGCAGTATTGTAAGATAACAGGAAAGAAAATAGCATAATTTTACAGAAAATCGTAATGGAAACATTCAAAGACGTTATATCAAGTGACCAACTTGTCTTGGTCGATTTCTTCGCCACCTGGTGCCAGCCATGCAAGATGATGCACCCCATCCTTGAGCAGGTGAAGGAAGTGTTGGGTGACAGAATCCGCATCATCAAGGTAGATGTGGACAAGTATGGGGTGACTGCAAGTCAGTATGGCATACAGTCTGTGCCCACATTGATGCTGTTCAGACGCGGCGAAGTGTTGTGGAGGACGAGCGGTGTGATGCAGAAATCAGAGTTGCTGGCAACGATTGACCCGTTTTTAAGATAAAAGAGCAGAAATGTCAAAATCTAAATTAAAGTCTGTCCTCATGTCCATGGACAAGAGTGAAATAATAAAAATGGTATTGGAACTTTATTCTGCACGGAAAGAGGCAAAGGAATATCTTGACTTCTATGCAGAGCCGAATGAGGGCCAGAAGCTGGAAGAGTATAAGCACATCATACGGGAAGAGTTCTATCCGAGCAGAAACAGAGAGCCAAAGACACGCTTCTCAGTGTGCCGCAAGGCATTGTCCGACTTCAAGAAACTGAAGCCTTCGGAAGATTCAGTCGCAGAATTGATGGTGTTCTATATGGAGAATGCCTGTCAGTTCACTTATGACTATGGAGACATGTGGGAGCAATTCTATGATTCTGTTGAGAGTAATTTCGACAAGACATTGCGCCACATCGTGCTTTATGACCTTTGGGACAAGTATGATTCCCGAATCAAGCAATGCCTTCGTTGGGCAAGCCCTTGTGGATGGGGATTTCCTGACGCACTGAATGATATGTATGAGGAAATGAAGGCGCAAAATGAGGAACTCCGAAAGAAATACAGGAATTTCAAGATGCCCATCAACGCTGATTATTAAACGAATATACTCAAATGGGGAAACCAAAGAAAAAACATAAGAAAGCGAAACAACTGCCCTTAAGCAAAGAAGAGCAGATTTTTCAAGCGGCAAGAGACCTTGCAGCTGAAATTGGCATATCCTATTCTGAGGCATTAGGGTTTACTTTGGGCATAAAGGACGTAACGTATGGTTGGGAAGAAGACTATACGGAAGAAGAGTTTCAGGCACTGATTGACCACGCTGTGGGAGACACTGATTATGAGCACACCCTCTATTGAATCATCTACACGAGAGGAACGTTTGGATTACGTTCTGAATGAATGGAGATGTCTGCACAACTGTGAGCTGTGCGGTAAGTGCCATATTCTGAAAGGCAGAAGCGAAGAAATACTCTATGCAGACTATATAGACGGCAAGCGGTCATATATGGATATAACATTAGAAATCAGAAGCAACAGATAATGATGTCACAGAAATACATATATCCATCGTTGTTCCAAGAGGAAGAGCCGCAAGAAAGCGTTCCTGGTGATAAGAAAGAGTATGACCTGACGAATCTCTTTGAGAGATTGGCAAAGTCTGATTTTCGCAGCCGGTTCCATCTGTCCAAGCAAGACAGGGAGTATGTAATGGAAAAGGGATTGCCGACGATACGAAAACACGCAGAGGACTTTGTGGCAAAAAGACTTGCTCCGGCTGTCATACCGAACGACGGCAAGCAGACTCCCATGCGTGGGCATCCTGTTTTCCTGGCTCAACATGCCACTGGCTGTTGTTGCCGGGGATGCTTCTTCAAGTGGCATCACATCTCAGCAGGCAGGGCACTGACCAAGGAAGAACAGGAATATGCTGTTGCCGTATTGATGGCATGGATTGAAAAACAGATGAATAAAGGATGAAGATAGAAGAAGCCATAGTATATGTGATGGTAAAGCGAAATGGCGGCATGACAACCGACCAGATTGCCGATGCCATCAATCGTCATAGGCTGCACCTGAGAAAGGACGGTCAGCCTGTGACAAGCAAGCAGGTGTATGCAACAATCTGCCGTTTCCCTGAAATGTTCACAAAAGAAGCTGGCAGAATCATGTTAATGATATGACGTAACGATATGACAATAGATACAACCAACATGTGCTCACACCTTCAGAAGAAGTTGTTTGAACCAGAAGGTGTGTATTATCCTATATGGCAAGCCATGCAGGATGATGAGACCTTGACAGCAGTGGTACGAAGCAGACAGCTGCACATCTACAGAAACGGGAAGAAAATTCTCGTTCTGGCAGGTAAGGCACAACCGAAGATTATAAGGGAAGACAAAATACAAGAGTTAATAACAAGATTATAAACAAAACATCAAATCATCAAAACAATGGACGCAAAAGAAAAAGTATTGGCAACAATGAAAGAGGCTGGTCAGCCTCTCAACGCAGGTAAAATCGCAGAACTCAGCGGTCTCGACCGCAAAGAGGTAGATGCAGCCATGAAGCAGCTGAAAGCAGAGGGTGCAATCGTCTCTCCTGTGCGTTGCAAATGGGCACCTGCAGAGTAAGGTTTATACTGCTGTCTTGAAATATAGGCAGCAGTATCTTTATTTTTATCAAAATGTTAAGGTGAGGAATCTGAATATCCTTGCCTACGGACACAATTATCCGCTGCATCTTTTTGGGGTAAGGTGCAGACGTATGGCTGTCAGCGTATCTTGGTTTAAAGACGCTTAGCGGTCACGGCGGAAGTCGTTTCGTCTCTCTCCGCCGAACAAAGCTCTGAGCACATTGCCCAAAGCTCCGAACACGAAGTAGCAAACGATGATTGCAACAATATCGTCCATAAGCATTTTCTGTTTTATGGGTTATACACTATTATGAAGATTCACTATGTCCAATCCCTGCCTCTTGGCTTCTCTGACGGTGTAGAACGTGCCGCCCTTGGGATTGCCATCGAAGTAGGCTATGAGACGTGAACTGCGGTTGACCATATAGTCGTTGCGCCTCAGAAGGCAGCCATTGTAGTATTGCTCGCTCAATACGACCACGTCATCCACGATGCGCAGGATGGCATCATACTTGGCTTGCTCTTCCTTGCTCCACCGGTCAGACTGACCACGGAACGGCACAACGGCTATCACCTGCAAGTCCTTCAACTCGCATTGCAACGAAAGGGCGGCTTCTGCCGCCAGCAGGTCAAATCCCATTGCCATGCCACAATAGAAATACCGGTAGCCGTCGGCATACGCCTTGGCTATCTCCGATTTGAGACATTGCTTCAACTCCCTCCGCTTGGCGAAAGGTACGCTGCGGTGTCCGCTGAAGCATACGGACACTGCCTTGTCGTACTTTGTCATACTTTACCTTACTTTATAATGTGTGCGTGCGAGGAACATACCGCCAATAACACATGCCCCGAGCCTTTCGAGTTGGTTGGCATACTTGGCATAGCTGAGACCCTTGGTTATCACATCGTCAAAGACCAACACCATTTTGTTGTCGAAGAACGGCTCATCAAACTCAACGACATTCGCCTTGCGGACTTCATCCTCGTTCTTGCGGTTATCGTGGATGGTCTTACGCTCTCCGCATACCCTCACGTGCTCGTAGCCGTTTTCCGCTCCTGTCAATTCACACACCCTGTGGCAGAAAGCCTTGTAGCGGAGTTCGTTGCTCTCGCTTGTGGATGCTGGAACGGGGGCGAAGACGATGTTCACGCAACCCTTGCCGTAGAGTGTCAGCATATTCTCTGCGGTGCGCTGCGCCACTTCCTCGTAGGCTCTTCCGTCCTTGAAGTCAAACACTAATTGTCTGTCGGCAATCTCCTTCTCACCCACATTGCGGATGCGTGCGGGATAGTATTTGCAGAACCAAGTCTGAGGCTTGTCTAACTGCTTTTGGATTTGATAGTCATTCTTGTGTGCCATTGCTCTTATGTTTTTTCTTCCCTTATTTCGGAGGCTTTTCCTGCCTGCCCAAGGGATATTTTTTGCTTTCCAAGAGTGATGGCGATCAAAAAGCCAAATCGGGAGCGAAAAATACGCTCTGCACGCAGAGGAAGATTTTTCGGTCAAATGCAATGGACGATTTGGTGTTTGAACAATCGCCAGCATTACCTTTGCAAAACAATATCCGCAGCGGCAAGGCAGGCGAAAAGAAATCTGTTATGTAAAAGAGGAAACGGGCGGGATGGCGTGGGGCGAAGCTGTATATGGGGAAGGACGATAGTTGATATGAGGGAAAAAGAGAAAATCTTGTAATAGGGAACGACATTGCCTTTTATCAGCATGGAGACAGTCCTACAAGCAGAGAAAACTATTGCCCTAAAAATGAGTTGGATAGTATTTTCTAAAAGTAGTATCGACTACGAATAGTATAATAGTCGAATAGTTTTTACTACCATACTACGGATAGTAAAGTCTGTTTATAGAAGAGATAGCGGTATCATCGTCTGTTCGGCGATGATACCGCGCGGCACTCATGTGTCATGCCGCTTTAGGTATTCTGTCATTGCCTCATTGACAATATCACGCAAGGACATCCCTTTCTTGATGGCGAGGTACTTCATCCTCGTGTGGATGCTCTTGTTGATAAGGAAATTGCAATGCACCGGCACTTCGGTAGTCTCAGAAACAGACACAGGTGGTGCTGGTGTAGTTTCTGTGACTATCTGCTCCTTACTCGGCTTCTTTGTGGAAGAAAGGAGTCCGTTGAGACCGCCTTTCATTCCCTCTTTCAACATACTGCTCTTGCTCATGGCTATGCTATTTTAAGTTTAACACTTCTTTTGCCAAAGACATATAATCACTGGCACCATTGGATTTGGGATTATACTCAAAGATAGTCTTGCCGTTGATGGGTGCTTCTGCCAAAGCCACATTATCACGGATGACGGTCTTGAAAACCTTCTCGTGAAAACTGTCATTGACGATTTCCCTCACGCTTCGGTTCAACGTCTTGCGGCGATCGAACTGGGTGATGACGATGCCGCCCACTTTAAGGTTGGAGTTGAGCCGCTCCTGAACGATGCGGATGATGTCCATCAACTTTGCCATACCTCTCATGGCAAGGTATTGCGCTTGAACAGGGATGATGATGTAGTCGGCTGCGGTGAGGGCATTCAAGGTCAGCAAGCCCAATGACGGTGGACAGTCGATGATGATGTAGTCGAAATGCTCTTTGGCGATGGCTTTGGTGATAAGTCCCTTCAAGATAAGCTCCCGTCCCGGCTCGCTGATAAGCTCTAACTCAGCCGCAGACAGGTCAAGGCATGAGGGTGAGACGGTGATGCCGTTGTGCAACTTGACCAACGGCAAGGTGTACTGTCCACACATTGCGCCATAGACTGTCTGTTCTTCCTCGATGGACAATCCCAAGGCTTCCGTGAGGTTGGCTTGTCCATCCATGTCAATAGCCAAGACGTTCTTCTTACTCAGTTGCAGAGCTGCCGCAAGGCTTACTGCGGTCGTACTTTTCCCTACACCACCCTTGTGATTTAATACTGCAATTATCTGTGTCATAACATGATACTACTATTAGTGAATACTACTTTACTATTCTACTACTGATAGTACATACTAACCATAGTAAAAGCGGATTTACTACGATTAGTACGTACTACTCTCAGTTGATACTACCCTCAGAAGGGAAGGTCTTCGCTCTTGTCCTGCGGTGCATCGGCTGGCGGTACGGGAGCCTCGCCCTCTGCCTTGGCTGCCTTGCGTGCCTTTGTTGCAGGTGTGTCGGTTGCATCCTTCTTCCCTGCATTGACAAAGGCGATGGAGTCAGCTATGATGCTATGCTGTATGTGGTTCTCTCCGTTGCGGTCTGTCCAAATGGAAGAAGTCAGTGTGCCTTCCACAAGCACCATACGACCCTTGGTGAGGTATTCAGCCAAACGGATATGGTTCTCCTTGCTGCTCTTCACCCTTACCCAAGTGGTGATTTGCTTGCCCTTACTGTAGTCGTCCACTGCGATGTCAACAGCCATGAATGTTCCGTGTGTACCTGTGATGACGCGGCAATCCTTTGCTCCGATGCGTCCGATAGTGTGAGTGTAAATCATAATGTGAAAATGTTATAGTGGCAAGTTGGTTAGACTTGCCGTTACCTTGTTATTTAAATGACTTTTCTTGTTGATTGAACATAAGCTATTGCTTCATTCATAATTTCTGCTCGTGACCTACTCTTGTTATCTTGCATCCACTCATCAATTTCAGATTTGAGGAACATGATACGTTTCCCCTTCTTATGGAATGGTATTTGTTTATTGCTTGTCCAACAATAGATTGTGTGTTCAACTGGATGGGTAGGGAGATACTCACTCAATTCGGAAACACTAAGCCATTCCAATCCCTTATCGGGCTGAATTTGAGTCATTAGTGTGGAAAACTTTTCTTCTAAAATCTCCAGCTTGTTTATTACTAATGACAATGCTGATGGCAAGTCATTAAAACTCAATATTTGCTTTTCCATATCAATATATGTGTGGCAAGTTGGTTAGGCTTGCCGTTACCTTGTTATTAATATCCTTTCTTCGTCTGCCTTGTATTGGCGACAAAAGACTTGTTGCTGCCTGTGAGACTGATAGAGCCGCAATTAACAAACTCTCCGTCGGAATAGACTCTGTACTTCTGTCCGCTTACCTCATGCTTCTGTTTGATGCGCTCTCGCATCCACTTCTTGGCTGCGGTCAATGAGCAAAAGGTCTCGCTCTCCTTGGTCGTCTCGTCATATACGATGCACTGGGTCATACATGCTCCTACTTCATCCATGCACCTATACTCGACGTGACATAGTCCAACTGACCGCCAAATATGTCGCTTGGCTCTATGTCGTATTGTCCATCCCTCACTTCCTTGTCCTCTCCAAGAAGCGACAAGTTTCCGTCGGCATCCAAACGTGCTGCGTCTATGACGATGTCACGAGGCTCGTCAAAGAGATAACCTGCCACGATGGGCTGCTCTCCCTCGAAATGCACCTCAAAGCCTCCGTCCACCTCCGTGCCGTACTTGCGAAGAGCCGCTTTCAGCTCGTCCTGCTCCCGGTGCTGCAATGCCTGGAGTTGTCCGTGGATAGTGAGGTCTTGCAGTTCTGCCTCTCGTTTGGTGTGGGTTGCCTCGCCGGTCTTGCAGTCGATGTCATACTTGTGGTAAACCACTGGGATATGGTCTGCCGATGTGACAAGCCATGTGATGTTGTTCACTGAGAAGCCCTGTCTGGTGAGGAACTCCTCGATGTCTGAGCCGAGAAGGTGGTCGGCTACGTCAAGATACTCGATGCGTGCGTCAGCATCATGCAGGATGATAATCTTCATTGCCTTTCTATTTTTAGTGATACAAATAAGTTTGTCGCCCATGTCGCTGGACTTGTTTAACTACGTTGAAGAAACTTACGCTCAGCATAGTGAATAAATTCCCTCTGCGTTCGCTTAACCGTTTCTTTCTCTTCCCTCCTTTCGAGACCTTTCAGCCTGTGGAGGGATATTTTCTGCTCCCACAAGCCGCAAGAAAAGACATAAAGACAAATTATGTGTGAAGAATACTCTTTTCCGAGGAAAAGGAAGATTGTTCACAGTCACAAGACCTCAAGCAGAATTTGACGATTGTCTCAGACGCGGCTAACTTTGCAGGAAATATGCCTACCACTGCGCTGATTGGAAGAAGATTATTGATATTGGCTGCAAGAGGAATGATGTGTTATATATAAAGAGGTAAGAAGAAAGATTGAAACAGTAAGGGTGGGCAGTGAAGTGTTTGCAGGTCTGCTGTACCGACATAAAGCGAGTGTGTTGGCTGACCGGGATGCAAGTCATCAAAGCTTCAGCCTTGATAGCTTGTAGCACGGACAGACAATTCTCTCGCGTCGGTACTTCGGCATACTGTCAGCTTTGGCTAATAGCAACGTGTTGCCATCAGCCAAGGATGTCTGTATGACGACAGACCATGTAACGCTTCGCAAAGGCGTGGGGCAAAGCAGTATAATTTAGAAGTAGATAGTAACGTATATCAGGCAAGAAGAGACAGTTGCGCAACGGACAAATCGGGCACTCCTGTCAGCATGACAAATGTGCCTTGTCCTTGCCGCAGGACACTGAGGCAGATTGGACGTAGCAGACATGTCTGCCACATTCAATATGCCTGAGTGGACAAGAACTGCCTCTTGTATAGCAGAAGAGAAATTGTAAAACAGTTGATTAGTGGTAAAGGTGGTATGGGTGGGCAGAATGGCATTACACGGACATTGCCGAAGCCCGATAATGGGACAGCCAGACAGCAATAAAGGCAGTTATCAGAAGTGTCAGTTTCTGATAGTGACATTGTTGGCTGCCTGTCACATGGGATTCGTGCGGTGTCCGTACAGTAATGCCGTTCTGAAGGTGTGGGGCGAAGCGATACAACGCACTTGGACGAAACCACCGCTTATAACAGAAAATATTTTGCAGTCAAAGAGAAGAAGAATAGTAAAGCAGGTGTGGGTGGGTAGTGAAGCTGTCGCAAGATTGACGGTCTGAATATCAAGGCGAGTGGATAGCCAGTAAAGGACACAATTATCAGAAGCCTCGGCTTCGGCATCTTGTGGCATAGATGGCAGTCCTCTCGCGTTCAGACCTTGGCATACTGTCTTTCTTGGCTAATAGCGACTTTGTCGCCATCAGCCGGGAATATCTGTATGCCAACCATCTTGGTGACGTTTCGCAAATGGTGAGGGACGAAGTGGTTAGAATAAAGGAAGACGGCGTTGCCGTTATGGTTAATAAATGCACATGGTTGTTATTAGAGAAGATTATCACACGCTATAACAGCAGATTGATGTCCCTGAGCAAAACAAAAGCGACCCGAAGGTCGCCTTGTTATGGAGAGGAAAGGCTATTTCTTGCCTTTCTTGGTTGCTGGCTTGGCCGGCTCTTCCGCAGGAGTCTCCTCCTTGTCGGGACACTCGTAGAACTTGGTTGCAACCATGATGATTCTGGAGTGCTTCACGCCATCCTTGTCTGTCCACTCCTCTGGCTTGAAGAAACCCTCGACGGTGAGCAACGTGCCCTTGGTGAGCTTGTCGAATGATTCGGTGTGCTCGTTCTTGCGCCATGCCTCCATATTCATGAAAGCCGATACGCGGTTGGTTTCCTCGCCGTTCTTCTCCTGACGGCCTACTGCCAATGAGAAGCGTGCTACGCTGGCGTTTGCGAACTGACGGATTTCTGCATCCTTACCTACGAAACCTGAAACTGTGAAGTTGTTCTCGATCTTTTTCATTTTGAATTGAATTTAAAAGTGAAACTTAATTTTTACATGCATTCAAAAGCAGGGATGTGGCACCATGTGGGAAGCACCATGAAAATCGTTCGCAATACTCTTTTTGTCGTTGGCGGTAAGGGAGAAAAAGGAAGATTACGCACTATTTTATTGGTCACAGCGATAGCGGCCACACAAGAAGGAGGAAGTCCTTCGCAGCATCACGCTACCTTTGCATGGTAATTGCGACATGAAGTCGTACAGATAATTGTTCTTTGAAACTAATGAACCTCTTATTCCGTTAAGAGTAGCCTACCGAAGCGTGCGTAGTTGGCAACGACTGGGTGCGAAGCCTTCGGGACAATATGGCGAGGTCTTGAACATCACAAGACGCAGCTGTTAGGCTGACTGACAAGGACAACGTAAAGTAACCGCCGTTACCAACCATCGTGACAAAGAATTGGCTCACGGATGTTTATGAGCCATGCCAAAACGGCAAGTGGATAGGTTGGCTATGTTTATCTAATAGCCACACGGATGTCGCTCCACCGGTGGATAGGCGGGTCCTAAATCAGTCGAAGTTATCCGTACGGAACATGGTAAGCCTATAGGTCTCCTCATCTCATTATGGGAACAGGTAAGTCAATCGCAAGAGCAACCGAACGGCTTGTAGGTAAATGACGATGGAGAAAGCGAATGCCCCTCTGTAATGGCGGGGATAGGGGTTGGGACATCACCCCACGCGAAAGCGGGCAGACTTCCATCAGGTAATTCGCTACGAAATGAAATGTAGAACTTGTGTAAATGAAGAAACGACAATTGGACGAGGCGCAAGCCAAGTGTGCATCCTCAGCCGCACTGACCGCATGGCAGACCATCAACTGGGTGTCGTGTGAGAAGGAGGTACGCAAGCTGCAAGTCAGAATAGTAGAGGCTCTAAAGGCAAACCGCATTGGAAAGGTGAAATCTCTCCAACGCATCTTGATTAGCTCGTTCTCCGCCAAGGCATTGGCAGTGAGACGCGTGACATCAAACTCGGGCGGTAGCACTGCTGGGGTTGACAAGGAAACCTGGCTCACTCCCATAAGACGCTACAAAGCCATCAGCTCTTTGACAACGAGGGGTTACAAGCCAAAGCCTCTTCGCCGTGTCTTCATCCCGAAGAAAAACGGCAAGATGCGCCCGCTCGGAATCCCTACCATCAAGGACAGGGCTATGCAAGCCCTCTTCCTAATGGCACTTGAACCCATAGCAGAGACACTTGCCGACGGCAACTCCTATGGTTTTCGCAAATACCGCTCATGTGCGGATGCGACAGACCAGATATACAAGTGCCTTCACAAGAAGACCTCGGCTCAATGGGTGCTTGAGGGTGACATAAAGGGATGCTTCGACCATATCAGCCACGAATGGTTGCTTGACAATGTCATAATCGACAAGGAAATGCTCCGCAAGTGGCTTAAGGCGGGAGTGATAGAAAAGAATGTGTTCCACATGACCGACGAGGGGACACCCCAAGGCGGAATAATCTCCCCGACATTGGCGAACATCACACTTGATGGGATGGAAGCATTGGTAGCCAAACACTCAACCCGAAGGGACAACGGCAAGACCTACTCCAACAAGGTAAACCTCGTACGCTACGCAGACGACTTCATCGTCACTGGCGATACGAAGGAGGTACTTGAAGAGATAAAGTCAGAGCTAATCGTATTCCTAAAGGACAGAGGTTTGGAACTCTCAGAGGAAAAGACGCTGATAACACATATCAAGGATGGTTTTGACTTCCTCGGTTTCAACATACGGAAATATGGCAACGGCATGTTGCTGATTAAACCGAGCAAGAAGAATCAGAAGAAGTTTGCGGAGTCGACACATGAAGTAATATACAAAATGCGCTCAGCCAAGCAGACGGATGTAATTGGCAAACTCAACCCCAAGATAAGCGGTTGGGCGAACTATTACAGATATGTGTCCTCGAAGGAGGTGTTCTCCAAGCTCGACCACATAATCTTCCTCCAACTGAGGAGATGGTCGATAAGAAGACACCATGACAAGTCGTTGAAGTGGATAGAGAAGAAGTATTGGCAACACGACGGGAAACGTGGATGGATATTTGGAACAAAGGGCAAGGATAAGAAAGGCAAGGAGAAAATCTATCGCCTTATCCAACTGACCCACACACCGATACTCCGCTACACGAAGATAAGGTCGAAAGCCAATCCGTTTGACCCACGATACGACGAATACTTCAAGCAACGGCAAGAAACAAAAAGCCGTACACGCCCGCTCAAATGCAGTGCATGACAGCACACAGAGCCGATTATTTAGAACGAGAGATAATTAAAAGAATTACACGAGCCGTGTGCGGTGAAAGTCGCATGCACGGTTCTTGAAGGGGAAAGCGGGGGAAACCCCGCAGACCTACTTAGAAAATAAGTGGCTTTCAAATAGCTCAATTCAGAAAAAGACGGGGCCAAACAATGGAACAAAGGTTGTAAGCAAGGAGGCAATCCGTATGCAACAGACAGGGGCACTGCTATGGCTGTATGCCTGGAGAAACGAAGCGGGAAATCCGACCTTACAGCTGTATCATCAGAAGAGTGAGGAGCATGAACACTGATGCACGATGAACGACAAGCCTAAGGGTCAGCTTAGCAATAGAGGCATCAAGCCAAAAGAGGACAGACATCAGAGGATTGGCGATAGCACTGTCATCATGCTAAGACCAAGTTCTGTGTCCGACAAGGAAGAGTCGCAAAAGACAGACGAGTAAAACCAAAAGGCGAAATGACCATTCCTATAACAAGGTACAGAGACGCTTAAAACGGCGAAGGGACTTTGGCGACGTATCGCTATACAGGTGTCGAAGCATCGCTTCTATAACAGGACTGGAGCAAGTGAGCAAACCGCACAACTTGCTCCCAAGGTATTTCAGTTACAACAGCCATAACCTCATTGGAGGATTGTCCTAAAAGAGTTTTTGCAGTCAAAGGAAGAAAGAGTCTGCAAGCCACATAGCCAACAGACTCTCTCCTGATTATTCACAGATGACAACATCATCCTTGTACTCCGTCACTTCCTTGCCGTTGATGAGCTGGACAATGACCTCACAACCCAAGTCCTCGACAATCGTTCCCTCTGTCTGACCTCTTCGGGGATAAAGCAAGGTGCAGAAACACCCTACAACGCCGTCCAACTGCTCCATGTCTATCGTTGCCATATCCGTTCCTCCTTGTTAGCCGAATGTGATTGGATTGATGCAGAAATTCGTGTCCTCTGCCTCATACTCGTATTCATTGATGAAGTCAATCATCTTCTGTTCGCTTCTTCCGTCCTGTGAGACACCAGTCTTCTCACACCACAACTTGATAGCATCACCAAAGGTGGAGTAAGCACCCTCACAATCCTCAAAGAGTTCTCCGTATGCAGTGACGTAGCACTCTTCGGGGAAGAAGTCGTTCTCATCGTGCGTATAGAAGATGTCGCAACCTGGCTCAACCTCTCGCCAACTGATTGAAAGTTCATCGCCAAGTGCCTTGTTCACCTCCTCAAAGAACAAGTCGCATGAAGACCAAGCACTTTCGGTGTCAAAGGACAAGAGGGCATAATCGTCTTCCACGTTCTCCTCATACTCTGCCCAATAGATGTGTCCTCTCACCGAGATGCCTTTCTTCTCGTAGTCAATGCCATAGTGTTCTGCCAAGAGATACAGATACACATTATTACTGTTCACCTCCAACTCTTGGAGTGTGTTCCAAAGGTCTGCCACGGCTTTGCGTGAGCCTGTCACCTTGTACTGAGTGTCGCAAATGTTAGCCATAAGATAAAATTTTTATTTTCTTCCCTTATGTAGAACCAACTACCATCGGGATTGATTAAAGAATTATGTTGCCCCAAAAGGTGTTATGGCTCATCAATGCAAGGTTTTGCCGTCAAATACTACCTCTGCCACAATCAGAGCGTGGAGATTTCACGGACAAACCACAGGCACCGACCTTGCAGGATGAACGCCATGACAGGTACCTTTGCAACACAATTCTTATCAAAGCCCGATGGGGTGGTACATGGCAGACTGCATGGTACAGCAGTGTGAAGTGACGTTATAGGTGGAGATAAGGCTATAAGAGGTTTTTGCAGTCAAAGGAGAAAAGAGTCCACAAAGTGCAGTATCTACAGGACAAAAACACTTTAGTTTACCTTGGTTAGCTCTTATATATATGCTAACCTAAAGTAAACTGTATATATGTCCGTCTAAAACCCGAAAACCGTACGGGTCAGCTTACGTCAGAAACAGAAGTATAGAACCATAGAAGTGGTTCAAGAAGTCTTTCTTCCTTTGACTGCAAAATATTATCTTTGCACGAATCATAATTGCCCTGTAGGATTTAATATAATTTAATACTCTTTGTTGAATGCAAGGAAGAACAGCTTCAATATGCTGAATATCAGTAGTATAACATTGTGTTAACCCTTAATCTGTAGAAAAGGATGTTATCATACAAAGTAATGTCCATTTGTACTTTTTCGTAAACGTATCCGCGATGCTAGTAGATACACTATCAAAAAAATATCGCTCAAGTTTTTATTCTTGAGCGATATTTTTTTGTTTCCATTTATCCGGCAGCAAGTCACGGTACTTGCTTAGCGGTGTTCTTGGCGGCAGTGTTGCCGCTTTGTTGATGACATCGGATATATATTCAAAGAAGTTAACACCTTGCAGTCTGCAGGAGCATGCAAGCGAATAGAACATGGCAGCCCGTTTGGCACCAGTATGCGACCCGAAGAAAAGTGAGTTTCTCCGGGATAAAGATATGTATCTGTTGAGTCTTTCCACAAGGTTGTTGTCCAGATGGTAATCTCCTCTTGTGAAGATATTCATCAGGGCGTCCCACTCATTGAGCATATAATGCACGGCTTCATGCTTATCTGTCTTGGGTAATAGACGGCTGTCGGCTGCCATGCGGTCAAGCTTCTTCTTTATGATATGCATGACTGGTATTGCGTATTGTTGTCGCCATTTGTAGTTGTCGCGTTCCGTCCAACCGTCTTCTCCGATCTTATGCTTGTGGTTCTTGTGGTAAAGGAAGTTGATAAGGCGTACGATAACCTTGGCATCGAAATCGTCCCCACAATCGAGAAACTTTCTCTTCACATGCTGGAAGCATGCCAGACGCAACAGCCACTTTGCCATTTTACGGTATGGAGAAAAACCGTCTGACTGGAAGGCTCCTTTATAGCCCTTTATATAATCCAGTATGATGTCCTCCTTTCTTGAGCCGTCATGATAGAAGTAGTATACAAGACCGGTGTTTACTGCAGTCACCACCCATATATAGGCTTTCTTTATTCCTTTGCCGTCCTTGTTCTTGTCTTTGACAAGCACCTTGTGGTATGTCTCGTCGCCAGCGATGTATGTATCCTCCTTGATGACGCTGCCGAGTGCCTTGTAGAGATTCTCGAAGAGATTCTCTGTCTTGCGGAGCAGGCCGTGTGCCGTCCCCTTGTCCATGTCGAAGCCGTTGTCGTTGAAGAGTTTCACAATTCTCTCCACCGGCATTGCGTACATGTATCTCAGCTGTGCCAGACCTGCGATGAACGAGCCGTCATACTGTGAATTGAGAAAAGGCGCGTCAGGGGCCTTGCCTGAAAAGAACTCGTCGTTCTGCGTATACGTACGCACATGGTATATCTTCTTGATGAAGCGCATGGGGATGAGTTCGTAGCGTATCACGTCTCTGGTCTTGTACAGTCGTGCCAGGTCCTTGTTGAAGCGCGGATCTTCCGGTTCGACATCCTCCTCGACGACTTCCACCTCCAGATGCTGCTTGCGCTTTGCACCGTTGTTGGTACGGGCACGTTCCTTCTTCTCCGAAGGCTGGTCTGTCGTTGTGTCCAGGGACGCAGGTGTCGGGGTTTGTTTCTCCGATTTGTTCTCTGTTATCTTGGCGAGTCCCTTGATTATGCGCTTCTGCTTGGCCTCCTCCTCTGACTTGTGTTCGAGCAGGTTTCTTAAAGACGTGACCTCTTCCATAAGGGCATCCGCCTTACGGTTGGATGCCGCAAGTTGGTTTTGCAGGGAGCAAATCTGTTCCTGCAAAAATGATATCTGTTGCTGCAACAATGCAATAATCTCGTCTTTATTCATACTTCAAAGGTACGAAAAAAAGACGAGACTACCAAACAATATATCATGTATTTTAACAAATATATTGCTGATTATCAAGTGTTTACAAACATGCAACTATCAATGTTCAACCTCTTGCGATATCTTACCGACCTCAACGATATTCCGCTCATTATAGCGGATAGGGTCTTGTAGGGCATTACGCAAGCCTTCTTGCCGGTATTGAAATAGGGTATCTCGAAGGTACCTCTTTCAAGCCGTTTCTGATACAGTGTGAAACCGTCCGTATCCCAACGCAGGAGCTTTACCTGCTGCCGGTTCTTGCTGAAGAAGATGAACACAGCCCCACTTAGCGGAGGCAGGTCCATCTCCTGCGACACCAGCTTATACAGACCGTTTATCCCCATGTTCATTCTAACATAGCGCTGGCAGACATAATAGCGCATTCCGTCATTCAGTCCAAACATGGCAGATCCTCCCTTTGGTAAAGTTTGAGAAATGACATGACCGCTTGTGCGCTGCCATGTTTTATGTTCACTTGCGTACCGTCAGGAAAAGTAAAGCTGATTCCAGACATTGAATCTGTAGCTTCTGCAAAACTATCCGCACCGTCTGCCGTTACCGGCAGGAACATCGAACCGGTGGTGTCGGAAGATGGAAGCAGCCGTTCATATTTCGCACGGTTTTGAGACTCGCGTATCAGCCTCTTCGTTTCCATCACGCTAAGCCCTTTGGCATACATCCATCTTTCCATGCCTCGTTGGTAGACATGAATTTCTCTCAGAAAGGAGGTCAGACGAATCTTAGAATTCTTGTTGAGTCGTAAAAGGTATCGTTTCCATGCCCATTCGTATCGTTCTTCTGCTGTCATATTATTAAAGATTTTGATTTGGCAGCAAAGATATAATGATAAATGAATGTGTGCAAGGTGGCATCGCGGATACGCTTACACTTTTTCTATATGGTTTTATACTTACATTTGCATATCATTTGTATCTTGATAACAGTAACTAACTGATTATCAATATACTTTATATTTGAGGAAGAATGATGTGGCGATAGTAAATGTATTGCACACCAACAAGAGAAAGGACGATTCCGATATGAAAGGACATTTAGGCACGTTGTTACTACAAAAAGCCTCTGATGTGTTCGAGGTGAAAAAGAATGATGGGATTTTCAATGTTACCGAGAGCGATTGCAGAAACGTTTCGATTCCTGATTTCTCTTTTTCCATAGGTGTGGACGGTGTGCCCATTTGGTCACCTGATATAAAGGCCACCAAGGTGGAAGAGGAATTGATGGACGTGATGGCAAAGATGAACACGATCTTTGAGGGAGTGCCCGATGGTTTCACTTATAAGGAGCTCACCGAAAAGTATATGATGGAGGCGGCAGTATCAGAGAGAACCGCCAAGAACAAAATCAGGTTTGCCAAGGATTCCAACATTATAAAAGTTATGGGCAAGCAATACGTTTTAGTGGATGATACGATTTAGTGCAAAAATGGTGTTTGCACCAAATTGGAAAAACGAGTGCAGAAATAGGTGCAATATTTAGTGCAAGGGCAAGCACCCCTTATAGGGGTGCGCTTGCACCAACACAAAAACACTATTGCGGATTTGGTGCAAGACACCTGATTTGCACTAATTTGCACCTTTGCACTAAACAATAAAAACGAAGTAGTATGAAGCAATATTTAGATATTAAGGTAAGCACGTTTAAGGATGTGCGGGCGATGGCAGACAAGGAGCCTCAGCCCCTGAGATCCATTTTAACAAGTGGAGAATATCAGGATCAGGTGGAGGCGGTGCGATCTGTTGAGTATCATAGTGAGGAGCAAAAGGAACTCAAAAAGAAGCTACCTTTGTTCACGATGGGAGTTTTCCCCAAGGAGAGGCAAGCGAAAAAGATCCGCGAAGCCATTCCCCTGATCGCCCTAGATTTCGATGGCAAGGATAATGATCCGAGCACGGAGAAAGCAAATTTAGCTTTCAGGGCTTTCAAGCACGTGGTGGAGGGAGATCCCTTTGTTTTGTATTGTGGGCTTTCGTGTAGTGGCAAGGGATGGAGAGTAATATTGCCGATCCATTCCACGGAGAAGCGCAAGGAGCATTATATGGCGGCAGTAAGATATTTCCGCAAGCGTTATGGAATGGTTGCCGATGAGGCTTGCAAGGACGTGTCACACGCTTTCTTTGTGTCGTATGATGGTAAGCCATACATAAACGAAGACGTGAAGCCGTTCCCTTATGTGCTGCAAGCCGAAAGGTTGCCACCTGATAGAGAGAGGGCAGACAATACCACGGAGGCGGTGAAGATGTTACTAGCCATAGAAAAAGCTGAGGCCGAGAACCTGATGGCCTTTTCCAATTATGAGGAATGGGTGAAGATGGGACTTGCCATAGCCTCAGCGTTTGGGGAGGATGGAAGAGTAATGTTTCATAGGCTTTCGGCTCTTTGCCCTGAGAAGTACGATGAGGGGCAAGCAAACACCAAGTATAACAATTTGATAGCCTCAGCCTCAGAGTTACCGAGTGCCACCGTGGCCTCTGTTTATTGGCAGTTGTCGGAGGCGAGAAGAGCGAAGAGCGTTGAGGAGGATTTTAGTAACTTAAATATAGGAGGATATGATGATGAAGAAGATATTTGAAAGTGTAGTTTTGGCTGAGTTTGTTTCAAATTCAGGACGTGAGCCGTTTATGTGCTTTAAGGCTGAGAACGGCAAGGAGCAAAAGAAAAGATTGCTAAAGGCTTTCTTTAATAACCTGATCGCCCCTTTGTACGGAGGCACAGATGTAGAGGGAGAAGTGAAGAAGATGAAGCCAAAGGAAAAGGCGGACTTTGCGGCCTCTGTAATAGATGAGGCGTACCGATACATTATAGAGCCTAATTTGGGACAAGATGGCGAAACCCCTGATGTTTCCTTTGCGGTTTCCCTGATGGCTTTATATGTAGTCAGACACCCAAGAAATGAGCCGTGGATGTGCGCTTGTGAGGCGGTGCGATTGCAGACCTTTGCACCCATTTGTAACCCTAGCCTCAGACCTAGCAGAGTGAGAACCTTTGCCGAAGAGATGAGGCTGCAAAAATGTGTGCAGAAGATGGAAGTTTGGAAAAAAGTTTTCTCCAATATGTGCAAGAACGTTTGCAAGCCCTGAGGTGGGGGTGTGTTTTTTTAAATGGGGGGTAGGGGTCGTTAAACCTCGCCTATCCCCTTTTCCACGCAAGGGCTAAAAAATAAATTCGTGTACTTTTGTAAAAAATATCAATTATGAGAAATTATTCAAGCCGCATAAAGGCAATGTTAAAGAAGAGCGGAAAGTATAATGATGGTTTGGCTTTGCTGATCGATTCAACGGCAATTAGCCTCAACACTATTGAACTCTGCCGCAAGGAGTTGGAAACGTTGGAAAGTACCACGATAGTGGTGCAAACACGTTACGGAGAGAAGTTAGATCCACACCCCGTATTTAGAACTCTCAGGGACGCCCAAACGGTGCTTTTGAAGAACTGTAAGGAGTTGGGGCTGAATTATGAGGATCTTTCGAGAATTATGGAGGAGGACGATGACACCTTTAAAAATTTGGTGAAATATGTTAATGATGTGTGATTTGTGGGGAAAAAGTTGTATCTTTGCGCCTGATTTAGCTATAATGGCTAATTTTAATTGAACATTTAAAGCGATTGCCCGTGATGGGTGGTCGCTTTTCTTGTTTCTTCTGCTGAGGCTGAAATGGGAGTTATTCAGGTAAACACGAGCAAAAACACGAGCAATTTTATAAAATAGAAAACGCTAAATAGCTGATAATAAACTATTTAGCATTTTATTCGGTGCGCCTGATAGGACTCGAACCTACACGGCCTAAACCACTAGATCCTAAGTCTAGCGCGTCTACCAATTTCGCCACAAGCGCATTCTTGGGTGCAAAGATACAATAATAATTTGAATAAAAAGAAGAAAAATGAAAAAAATGATGGTTTTACTTGCTTTTTACGAGAAATAATGGTATTTTTGCAAACAGATACTGTTCTATTTTTATTTTGCAAAAAAACGAAGGCTGGACAGTAAGGACAGATAAAAACTATAATAACAGGAATATGAAAAAAGTATGGGTTATGATGCTGGCTACATTGATGGTTTCTTCCACGATGATGGCTGGAAATGTGAAGAAATCAACTACTCTTCCTATTGTGGGAGAGGTCGTAAAGGCTTCTCATCCGATGATTCAGTATGTTGGGCGTGTGAGCTTTGCTAAGAATCCTGATGTAGCCAGTTTCAATTATCCGGGAACTACGATTGAGGCTAGTTTTCAAGGGGCTTCTCTGAAAATGCTGTGCCGCCCGAAGACTGGATATTTCATGGCGCAGATTGATGGTTGCGAACCTTTCAAAGTGGGCTTTAATGCCGAACGCGATTCGGTTGTTACCCTGGCTGCGGCTTTACCAAAGGGGGTGCATCATGCTAAGGTGATGTATGTGATAGAAGGCTTATTCCGCAAACCGGAATTCAGGGGATTCGTTCTTGATAAGGGATGTCAGCTCGTTGAGGCTCCGGCTCTCCCGGAACGGAAGATTGAATTTATCGGAAACTCCATCACCTGCGGTTATGGCGTAGAAAGTATCAACATGTCTGATCCTTTTGAGGATGAAACGGAGAACCATTGGCTTACTTATGCCAATATCGTAAGTGACAGTCTGAAGGCTCAGCATACTTCTATCTCCCGCAGTGGTATCGGTGTATATCGTAATTATAATGGTCCGAAGACAGGTGATGCCGATAACATGCCTTGGCAATATGAATATACCTTATTTGACCAGCATGATGAAAAATGGGATTTTGCCAAGTATCAGCCTCAGTTAGTCTGCATCAATCTGGGTACGAACGATCTTTCTACCAAGAATTATGATATTCAACTCTACGAGAAGAATTATCGCATGTTTCTTAAAACGGTACGTAGCAAGTATCCTCATGCAAAGATTGTGATGTTGACAGGTCCGATGCTCGGCGAGAAGGAGAGTAGCAAGCAGCGAACTGTGCTTGATAGAATCTGTGCTGATGCCAATAAAACTGATAAGAATATTTACCGTTTCGATTTCAGTTTCCAGAAAGGAGATTTAGGTTATGGCGCCAGCTGGCATCCTAGTATGTTGCAGCATCGGAAGATGGCAGCAGAATTGCTTCCGTTCCTGAGAAAACTGATGAATTGGAATTAAATGAAATTGTATGTTTCCAAAACAAAATTATATGATAACAATGAACACAAAAAATCTATTATTGTTGGCATCTCTTACATTGGCGATGCCTCTGACAGCACAGACTCCGCAAGAGGATTTCAAGCGGGATATTACGCTTTCGGGTAGTAACTATGTAGCTTATCGTGGTCCGCAGAAGCAGTTGACTGCGGCTCCTAAAGGTTATAAGCCTTTCTATCTGAGCCATTATGGCCGGCATGGTTCCCGCTATATGATTGGCAAGAAGGCTTATGATGTGCCCTATTTCTCTCTGCTCAAAGCGAAGCAGGAGGGCAAACTGACAGCTAAGGGCGAGGAAACGCTGGCTAAGGTGAAGATGATTCGTGAGGAGGCGAAGGGGCGTGATGGCGAACTGACTCCGCTCGGAGCTCTCCAGCATCAGGGTATCACCAGAAGAATGATGGAGCGCTTCCCTGAGATTTTTGCCGGTAATACGAATATTGAGGCCCGAAGTACTTTGGTAATCCGATGTATCCTCTCTATGGAGAACGGTTTGCAGCAGATGCTGCGCATGAATCCGAAACTTCATATCTTCCATGATGCCAGCGAGCATGATATGTATTATATGAACCAAGACGACAGATACCTGGATAGCTTGAAGAACAGCGTGGGTATCAAGGTGGCACTGCAGGAATTTGCACAGAAGCACGTTAGCTATAGCCGTGTGATGCAGGAACTGTTCAACGACCCTGCCTGGGTGAAACAGAATATCAACCAGAGTGACCTGAACAGAAAACTTTATAAGATGGCAAGCTCAATCCAAGGCACGGAACTGAGGGGCAAGGTTTCGCTCTATGACCTCTTTACGGAGGAGGAACTGTATCAGAACTGGCTGAATGCCAACATCTGGTGGCAGATGGCTTACGGCAACTCGCCTTATACGGGCAATGTGCAGCCGTTCTCCCAGCGTAATCTCTTGAGAAACATTATCCAGAAGGCGGATAGCTGCATCGCCTTGCCGCATCCGGGAGCTACATTGAGATATGGACACGATACGATGGTTACTCCGCTTACCTGTTTGCTGGATTTGAATGGATATGGCGAAGAGATTAAGGATCTGGAGAAGATTGCTTCTCAATGGTGGGATTATAAGATTACTCCGATGGCTACGAATTTGCAGTTTGTTTTTTATAGAAACAAGGCGAATGATGTGCTGGTGAAGGTGCTTTTGAATGAAGACGAGGCTACTTTGCCTATCAAGAGCGATGTGGCACCTTATTACCACTGGAATGACTTTAAGGAATACTGCCTGAAAAAGCTGGCGGGGTATAAAAGGTAAAAATGAAGGCTACTGACTGCTGGGGGACAGGCGATGGAATCGCCTGGAACGGGGGCAGGCGGGGGACTGGCTTCTTTTTTGCTGAACGCGAAACGCTAAAGCGCGAAATGCAAATGGCTAGATAATAAAAAAAGGGCTTAAGCTTTTTGGGCTTAAGCTCCTTTTTTATGATGGGCGCTTTCCTTGCGCTTTCTTTTTCGCTTTCTTAGCGCTTTTTATTGCTTCGATAACCAGTCTTTATCCTTCTGGTCTTCTTCGAAATCTTTTTCTGAGAAGAGGTTGGTCTGACCAGTCAGTTCGTCAATCACCTGTTGCTCGCTTTTGCCAGCATCTGGATCAAGGTTTTCACCTTCATTCTCTGAGTCAGAACCATCCGGTTCCTCATCATTATCCTCAGAAGGAGGTTCTGGGAATCGGGTTGGTTCCAGTTCCTCGATACTTTCAATCTTCCATGTCGTGAGGCGCTTACCCTTTGCCTTGAAACTCTTCTGCGCAATGAGCTGCTCGGCATCGATTTCTTCGGCAGGACGGATGGCATCCACACCGCCATAAGTAACCTTGATGCGTGGATAAACTGTATCGGTAAGCAAGATGAGCTTGCAGTTAGGGTTCTCTCCCATGAAATTCTGATGGCGCTTGGTGGCATCCATCGTGAATCGCTTGATGTATGGATATCCCTGATTGTCGGCATCGTAGAGAATTGCTGTCCATATCTTATGTTCATCCCATTTCTCTAAGCGGATGATGTTGTCCTCGTAGTGGTTGTTGACATCGAAATTGGTGATGTAGAATTCACCGTTGTCGAGTACTACCAAGATAGAATCATCATCATTGAATTCGCCCAGGAAGCGGCCGTTCTCATCGTAGTTGATGCGGTTTACGTCTGGGTCGAACCAAACCTTTCTGCCTCCTAACGTGCTGTGGCCGTGACTCTTCAGACCGATGCGGCGAATGGTGCGCTTGGTAAGGAGATTACCTTTGGCAGTACGCCCCTTGATCAGAATGTCTGAGAAATCCTTCTCCAGGAAGATGCTCTGGCGCTTCTTCGTCAGGTCTGGCTCCATCGTACACTTGATGATTTCAGCTTCTCCATTCGGGTTGGCGGTGAAATAGATAACGCGGCTGCCAGCTGTGCCCTGAGTGATGTCATACAACTTGTCGCGGGTCATGGCGGTTACATTGAATCGCTTGATGAAGTAATTGCCTTGTTTGCCGTCGCGGTAAACACAGTTGTAGATGGTGCGCTTGTCGTTCTTCTTGAATACCTGTACATGGAGGATATTCTTGCCAACGAATATTTTGTCGGCTACCTTGGTGACTTTAAACTTACCATCCTTATAAAAGATGATGATGTCATCGAGGTCGGAGCAGTTGCATACGAATTCATCCTTCTTCAACCCTGTACCAACGAATCCTTCCTGACGGTTGATGTAGAGCTTCTCGTTAGCCTCTACCACCTTAGTCACCTCAATGGTATCGAAGTTTCTGATTTCTGTTTTGCGAGGATGGTTCTTTCCATACTTGCCCTTGAGATATTCAAACCAGTTGATGGTTACATCGGTCATGTGAGCCAGGTCGTTCTCAATCTCAGCAAGTTCAGCCTTAATCTTCATCAGCAGTTCGTCTGCCTTATCCTTATTATATTTAAGGATCCGCTGCATCTTGATTTCCAGAAGTTTGAGGATGTCCTCGCGGGTAATTTCCCGATGGAAGGCATATTCTACCATACCCTTACCGTCTACTTCGGCAGTAAAGAGTTTGTCTTTGAATGGTTCGAGTTTTGAGTCGATGAAGGCAACAACCTCATCCTGACTCTTACTCTGCTCAAACTTTCGCTCCTTGTAGATGCGTTCTTCGATGAAAATCCGTTCGAGAGAAGAGAAGAAGAGCTGTTCCTCCAATTCACCCTTTCTGATCATCAGTTCCTTGCGCAGCAATCCCATAGTGCGGTCTACGCTGTGGCGCAACACATCGCTGATGGTGAGGAATACAGGCTTGTTGTCTTCGATGACACAGCAGTTGGGCGAGATGTTGATTTCGCAATCGCTGAAAGCGTAGAGTGCATCCATCGTTTTATCTGATGAGGTTCCTGGTGCCAGATGCACAAGAATCTCAACATTTGCCGAAGTAACATCATCTACCTTGCGTGCCTTAATCTTACCCTTTTCTACCGCTTTGGTGATAGAATCGATGAGGCTGCCTGTAGTCTTGCTGAATGGTATCTCGCTGATAACGAGTGTCTTGTTGTCGAGCTTGTCTATCTTGGCTCTTACCTTCAATGCACCACCTCGCTGTCCATCATTGTATTTACTTACATCGATGGCACCGCCTGTAGGGAAGTCGGGATAGAGTTGGAATGGCTCGCCCTTGAGATAGTGGACGGCAGCATCGCAAATCTCATTGAAATTATGTGGCAAAACCTTACTGCTCAATCCCACGGCAATACCCTCGGCACCTTGTGCCAGGAGCAGCGGGAATTTGGCAGGGAGCGTGATAGGCTCCTTGTTTCTGCCATCATAAGAGAGTTGCCAGTCGGTGGTTTTAGGATTGAAAACCACATCGAGAGCAAACTTAGAGAGGCGTGCCTCGATATATCGGGGAGCAGCGGCACGGTCGCCCGTAAGAATGTTTCCCCAGTTACCCTGAGTATCGATGAGCAGGTCTTTCTGTCCCATCTGTACCAAAGCATCTCCGATAGACGCATCACCGTGAGGGTGAAACTGCATGGTATGTCCCACGATATTGGCAACCTTGTTGTATCTTCCGTCGTCCATGCGCTTCATAGAGTGGAGGATGCGTCGCTGTACCGGTTTCAAACCATCCTCAATATGAGGAACGGCACGTTCGAGGATAACATACGATGCATAGTCGAGGAACCAGTTCTGATACATTCCGCTGAGGTGATGTACAGCAGAAGCATCGAATCGGTTCACCGGCTTATAATCGGAATGTTTCTCGGTCGAAATCTCCTCGTTGTCATCTTCCGCAGCATTCTGTTCAGATTCTGCAGAAGAATTTTCCAAATTTGGCGATTTTTCCTCTTCAAGACCGTTTTTATCTTTAATTTCGTCGCTCATATATAGCTTTTAATACTTATTTTATTAATTTATGGCAAAAATACAACAATTTTTCGAGAAAAAAGAGTATCTTTGCCGAAAATTTGAAAAAAATAAGATTTAATCATGGCACAGGAAGATGTTTTTAAGAAAATTGTAAGCCATTGCAAGGAATATGGCTTCGTGTTCCCAAGTAGTGAAATTTATGATGGCTTGGCTGCCGTTTATGACTATGGTCAGAATGGTGTTGAGCTCAAAAACAATATCAAGCAGTACTGGTGGCAGAGTATGGTATTGTTGCACGAGAACATTGTTGGTCTCGATGCAGCTATCTTCATGCACCCTACAGTATGGAAGGCATCTGGACACGTAGATGCTTTCAATGACCCATTGATTGATAACCGCGATTCAAAGAAGCGTTATCGTGCCGATGTGCTCATCGAGGATCACATGGCTAAGTATGAGGAGAAGATTGCCAAGGAGATTGCCAAGGCTAAGAAGCGTTTCGGCGATAGCTTTGATGAGGCTCAGTTCCGTGCAACTAATCCTCGCGTTCTGGAGAACCAGAAGAAGTTTGATGATCTCCATGCCCGCTATACAGAGGCTATGCAGGGTCCTAACCTGGAGCTGCTGAAGCAGATTATTGAGGATGAGGGTATTGTTTGCCCTATCAGCGGTACCAAGAACTGGACTGATGTCCGTCAGTTCAACCTGATGTTCTCTACCCAGATGGGTGCTGCCAGCGATGCTACAAGCAAGGTATATCTCCGTCCTGAGACAGCTCAGGGTATCTTCGTAGATTATCTGAGCGTTCAGAAGACCGGCCGTATGAAGTTGCCATTCGGTATCTGTCAGATTGGTAAGGCTTTCCGTAACGAGGTTGTAGCCCGTCAGTTCGTATTCCGTATGCGTGAGTTCGAGCAGATGGAGATGCAGTTCTTCTGCCAGCCTGGTACTGAGATGAAGTGGTTTGAATATTGGAAGAAGGTTCGTCTGGCTTGGCACGAGGCTCTCGGTATGGGTAATGAGAACTACCGTTACCACGATCACGAGAAACTGGCTCACTATGCCAATGCTGCTACCGACATCGAGTTTAAGATGCCATTCGGTTTCAAGGAGGTAGAGGGTATCCACAGCCGTACCAATTTCGACCTTTCTCAGCACGAGAAGTACAGCGGCCGTTCTATCAAGTACTTCGATCCAGAGAAGAACGAGAGCTATGTACCTTACGATGTAGAGACATCTATCGGTGTAGACCGTATGTTCCTCAGCGTAATGTGCCACTCTTACTGCGAGGAGAAGCTGGAGAATGGCGAGACACGTGTTGTTTTGCGTTTGCCAGAGGCTTTGGCACCTGTTAAGTGTGCTGTGTTCCCATTGGATAAGAAATATGGTTTGCCAGAGTTGGCTCACGAAATCGTTGACGAGCTGAAGTTCCACTTCAATACTCACTATGGCGATCCTAAGGATTCTATCGGTAAGCGTTATCGCCGTCAGGATGCTATCGGTACTCCATTCTGTATCACCGTAGACCACGAGACTCCAAACGATCATAAGGTAACTCTGCGTTATCGTGATACCATGGAGCAGGAGCGCGTAGCTATCTCAGATCTTCGCAGCATCATCGAGGAGCGCGTAAGCATCACTAGCGTATTGAAGAAGCTTGGCAAGGAAATCAAGAACTTCTAATTAATCAAATACATTTAGATGAATCTTAAGAGTTTGAAATATTTCTTCTTCCTCATGATGGCAGTGATCACACTGTCATCATGTAGCGAAGATGATGATAATGTCTCGGAATATGCCAACTGGCAGGAGCGTAACGAGCAGGCTTTTGCCGATACATTGGCTTATGCCAGAAAGATGGGCGAAGCTAACGGCTGGTACGTTTATAAGAACTGGACGTTCGAAAACCAGACTCCGACTCTGAACAAGGATCAGAATGGTAATTTAGTGACCCTTACTTATAAGGATTGCGATAATATCATCGTTCATGTTCTGAAGAAGGGAGAGGGTACAACTTCTCCAATCCTTACCGATTCGGTACAGGTGAGCTATCGTGGTCGTTTCATTCCTACTAAGAATTATGCGGAAGGTTACGTCTTCGACCAGAGTTTTACGGGTACTTTTGATGCAGCTACAGCTAATCCTATCCGTAGTGTGGCCGGTGGATTTATCGATGGCTTTACCACAGCATTGCTCAAGATGCATCCGGGCGACCATTGGCAGGTGTTCATTCCATACCAGCTGGCTTATGGCGAGAGAGGTAATTCTTCAATCCAAGGCTATTCAATGCTCCGTTTTGAGATGGTGCTCAAGAGTTATAAGAGAGCTTCTGGCAAGAAGTGGATTACTGAATAATAAGAATAAAGATTTAGAGAAAGTATGTGCATATGTTTGAAATGATATATGCACATATTTTTTTGTATGAGCGATATACGAGAAATTAATTTATGCTTTATAGCAAGAAGACAGATTATTTGATGGAGTCGATTCGCCTGGGTAGGGAGATGGATCGGCGCGAGAAACTCAATCTTATTGTAGGGTTGAGTATACCTTCTATGTTGGCTCAGATTTCTACGGTGATGATGTTCTTCATCGATGCTTCTATGGTGGGGCATCTGGGAGCAGAGGCTTCTGCCAGTATCGGATTGATTGAGTCAACTACCTGGCTTATTGGTAGTTTGCTCAGTGCAGCGGCTACAGGCTTTTCAGTACAGGTGGCTCATTTTATCGGGGCTAATGATTTTGCAAATGCCCGTCAGGTGTTTCGTCATGCGCTGATTTGCGGTGTGGCGTTCAGCATTTTTGTTTCTCTTCTCTGTGTCGGCATTCATGGTTATCTGCCTTATTGGCTGGGTGGAGGTGCTGATATAGCCACCAATTCCTCTCGCTATTTTCTGATATATGGTCTGGTACTTCCATTCGTTTTCCTTTATCATATATCCGAGATGATGCTGAAATCTGCGGGCAATATGCATACACCTAGTGTGATGGCTGTATTGATCTGTATCTGCGATGTGATATTCAATTACCTGTTTATCTATATCCTGAAGTTGGGTGTTGTGGGGGCAGCCTTAGGAACGGCGATGGCTTATGTCTGCATCTCTCTGCCTAATCTTTATCTTGCAGGTTTCAAGAATAAGATACTGAATCTCCGTCAGGACCATGTCCGTTTCCGTTGGGTCAGGTCGTATGTTCATAATGCCTGTAAAATCAGCATTCCGATAGCCATACAGAACATATTGATGAGCGGGGCGCAGATAGTGAGTACCATGATTGTGGCACCTCTTGGCAATATAGCCATTGCTTCCCATTCTTTTGCTATTACGGCTGAGAGTCTTTGCTATATGCCGGGTTATGGAATTGGTGATGCGGCTACTACTCTGGTGGGACAGACGCATGGAGCAGGGCGAGTAGGTTTGTGCAAGAATTTTGCTTATATGACAGTAGGACTTGGAATGGCTGTGATGGCTGTGATGGGAGCGGTGATGTATGTCTTTGCTCCTGAGATGATTGGCGTTCTTTCTCCGGTAGAAAGCATCCGTGAGATGGGAACTATCTGTTTGCGCATCGAGGCTTTTGCTGAACCATTCTTTGCTGCCAGCATCGTGACCTACTGTGTTTGTGTAGGAGCGGGCGATACCAGGAAACCGGCGATGATCAATCTCGGTACCATGTGGCTGGTGCGCCTCACTCTGGCTTATGCGCTTTCCAAGAGCTATGGCTTGGAGGGAGTATGGATAGCGATGGCTACCGAACTCACATTCAGGGGAATCCTCTTCCTTATCCGCCTCTTCAGAGGTTCATGGATGAAGAGTTTTCATGTAGGTTAGGATTGGTTTTCTGCCTCCAATGTTAGTTTTAGGTTAAGATTTGCATACATCGGGAAGATATTCTCTAAAATGCTTGCAAATCTTTTTTATTTTTCTTAATTTTGCATCGCAGACAGTAACCATGTCACAGGTTTTGTCGTTATATATAGGCGAACTTGTTAAGTAGCATGATATATATAATAAAGTATATAGAAAGAATGATATAGAAAACAATAAATATATAAATCATTAAAATCAGATGAAACTAAGAAAGATTTTTGCAGCAGTTGTGCTGTTCCTTTCTGCAGGTACAGCGATGGCACAGCAGATGCCAGCTATTCCGGTAGACAAGAATGTGAAGATAGGTCGTCTTGATAATGGATTGACTTACTACATTCGTCACAACAGTTATCCTGAGCATGTAGCCAGTTTCTACATCGCACAGAAAGTGGGTTCTATCAATGAGGATGATGACCAGCGCGGTTTGGCTCACCTCCTCGAGCACCTCGCCTTCAACGGTACCGATCACTTCAAAGGTAATTCCCTCCAGGATTACCTGCAGAGCATCGGCGTGGAGTATGGTAGAAATCTCAATGCCTATACCAGCGTAGAGAAAACCGTATATTACTTCACCGATGTACCTACTACCCGCCCTACAGCCGTGGATTCATGCATGCTCATCCTCAAGGATTGGAGCAACGGTATCTCTCTTACCAAGGAAGCCATCAATGACGAGCGCGATGTGGTACACAATGAGTACCGTATGCGTATCGTAGGTCAGCAGCGCATGATAGAGCGTTCACTTCCTAAACTCTATCAGGGCGAAAAGTATGGCTACCGTTTCCCTATCGGTTTGATGAGCGTTATCGATGGTTGTAAGCCAGAAACTCTCCGTGCTTACTACCGCAAATGGTATCGCCCAGACAATCAGGCTATTATCATAGTGGGTGATGTAGATGTAAATCATATCGAAGCTAAGATTAAGGAACTCTTCTCAGGAATCAAGGTACCTAAGAATGCCGCTAAGATTGAGAAGGTAGAAGTATCTGATAATGATTCAGCCATCTATGTTATCGACAAGGATAAGGAGCAGCAGGTTGATCTCTTCCAGGTTTATATGAAGCACAATGCTGTGCCAGATTCTCTGAAGGGCAATATGAGCTATCTCCTGAAGGGATACATGGATAACGTGATTTCTTCAATGATTGCTGCCCGTTATGCTGAGAAGGCATTGGAGCCAGACTGTCCATATCTCCAGGCAAATGCCAGTGATGGTTCATACCTGCTTTCAAGCACTAAGGATGCTTTCACCCTTACCGGTGTGGCGAAGCCAGGAAAGATTAAGGAGGCTTATGCTGCTGTTCTCCGCGAGGTACAGCGTATGCATGAGTTCGGTTTCACAGCTACTGAGTATCAGCGTGCCAAGGATGAATTCATGAGCCAGGTTGACAAGGCGCTTGCCAACAAGGATAAGATGAAAAACGAGCAGTTTACCACCCAGTATGTGGATAACTTCACTTCTAACGAGCCTATTCCGTCAGTAGAAGAGGAGAGCCAGATCTGGAAGATGGTAGTTCCAAACTTGCCTCTTGAGGTTATCAACAGCTATGCCAAGCAGTTGGTTTGCCAGAGCGATACCAACCTTGTATCATTGGTTATGATGCGCGAGCAGGCTGGTGCCGTTTATCCTACAGAGCAGGAACTCTCTGCCATCGTAAAGCAGGTACGTGCTGAGAAGCTCGAGGCTTATGTGGATAATGTTAAGCAGGAACCTCTCATCGCTCAGGCTCCTAAGGCTGGTAAGATTAAGAAGACTGTTGAGAATAAGAAGTTGGGCTTCAAGGAGTTGACTCTTTCTAATGGCGCTAAGGTGGTATTGAAGAAGACTGATTTCAAGGACAATGAGATTGCTTTCGCAGCTTCAGCCAATGTGGGTTATTCTACTTTCGGCAAGGAAGACTTCCTGAATGCTGCATTTGCAGCAGATGTGCTCAATGCTAGTGGTCTTGGCGATTTCTCAAGCAATGAGCTTGATAAGGCTTTGGCAGGTAAGCAGGCTGGTGTTTCGTTCAGCTTGAGTCCTTTCAATCATGGTTTGAAGGGTAATTCTACTCCTAAGGACATCGAAACCCTGATGCAGCTCATCTATCTCAAGATGACCGCAGTAAGCAAGGACCAGAAGAGCTTCGACAATATGAAGAGTATGATGGCTACTGTTCTTGCCAACAAGAGCAACAACCCAAGCCTCGTATATCAGGATTCTGTTCAGAGCACCCTCTATTTGGGTAGCAAACTTGCCCGTGTGCCAGAGGCAAGCGATATAAAAGATATCAACTACGACCGTATTCTGGAGATTGGTAAGCAGTTCTACGGCAATGCCAAGGACTTCACCTTCTATTTCGTAGGTAACTATGATGAGAAGACTCTCCTCCCACTCATCGAGCAGTATATCGCCAGTCTGCCAAACAATGGTTTCAAACTTAAGAACAAGCAGATTCCTTATGCTAATGGTAAGGTAAGCAATGTCTTTACCAAGGCAATGGAGAATCCACAGAACCAGGCAACAGAGATCTGGTATACCAAGGCTCCATTCACCTTGCAGTATATGGTTCTTGCTGATGTTTCTGCCCGCCTTTTGGAGATGAAGTATTTGCGTACTATCCGTGAGGAACTCAGCGCTGCTTATCATGCAGGAGCAAACTATGGTTTGCTTCGCGATTATGATAACAAGGCTGCCATCTCTATTTCTGCCGTGGCTCAGTTGAACCCAGAGAAGTCGGATATCGCTATTCCTTACTTCTTCAAGGGTATGGAAGAGACCGTGGCCCAGCCAAATGCAGAAGACCTTCAGAAGGTGAAGGAGATCCTCCTGAAGCAGGCTGCTGTTAGCGAAAAAACCAATGGTTATTGGCTTGGTGCGTTGAGCACATACGAGCGTATGGGTGTTGATACTCATAGCGATTACAAGGAGATGGTGAAGAATCTGAAGGCATCTGAGATTTCAGACTTCCTGAAGAATGTCATCTTGAAGAGTGGTAATCATTTCGAGATTATCATGAAGGCAGTGAAGAACGAGAAGTAAATCTCGGACTTGATATAATAAACTTGAATAATAAACGAAAAAATCCCGTTGTACAAGCCAGATGGCTGACAACGGGATTTTTACGTTTTTTTTCTTTTCCCAAAATTTTTGAAACTCATCATTTAAGAGTCGTTTCGAAAAATCTCTCTTTAAAAAGAAAGGATGCGTCTTTATATTATATAAGAGCATCATCTTTCCTCCTTTACGTCATGTTTCTGAAGAGTATTAACCTCTTCTCTTTGCCTTAGAGGCAAGAGCCTCGCGGCGATCCTGAAGAATCTGTTGGCATCTATCGATAGCCTGATTCTGATTTTCTGAATTTACCTTAATTAAATCATTCATAACCTATTGATATTTGTTAACCGCTTGCAAAGATAGGGGTTTCTACCTATTTCTAGGTATAAAATGCATGAAAATACGTGTTTTATTCGTTATTTTTTGATGTATGTCAAAAAAAAGTGCAAACGATTGAACAGTTTCCCCTCCTTTAGACCGATAATTATCATTTCCTGAACGATATTTTCATAGTCTTTTAAACGAATTGTCATAGTATTCGTCTATAATAGCGTAGAAAGAGCAGAAATGCTGAGTTTTTAGGGAGATTCATACCGCGAAATAGGGATTTTTCTTATCGTATTTCCGTTTTTTTTGCGAACTTTGCACCCGAAAGAACAATAGGAAGTATTGGGTATATATCAATAAGAGTGATAAAAATAAATATATAGAAAGCAATGAAAAAGGTATTTCTTTTGGCTGCCCTCGTGCTCGCATGCACAGCTGGCAGCAACGCAAGCGCTATGAACGAGGCAGCGCTCAATGCCTCAATGTCTGAGATGATGCCGGTTAAGAAAACGACTAAGAAGACAACAAAGAAGACTTCAAAGAAAACTTCGACCAAGAAGACTTCTACAAAGAAAACAACTTCTGCTGCATCTAACACAACAGCTGCGACAACAACAACTGCAGCAACAACCAGCAATACCGCTACATCTACCAGTGCAACCAGCAATGCAGGCTCAGCCGTTGCAGGTATCTTGGGTGCCGTACTGGGCGGAAACTCTAACAGCAGCAGCTCTGCAGGTAGCAGCATTATCAATGGCATTCTGAATAATGTAATCGGTTCAGGTACCTTCAGCAAGCAGGATCTCTGTGCCCATACCTGGAAGTACAGTAAGCCGGGATGCGCCTTTACCTCTGAGAATCTCCTGGCAAAGGCTGGCGGTGAGATTGCTGCCAACAAGGTAGAGGAGAAGTTGGGTGAGTATTACAGCAAGTTTGGCTTCAGCAGTTCAAATACCTATTTCACCTTCAAAACTGATGGCACTTTCGCTGCCAAGATAGATGGCAAGTCATGGCAGGGCAATTATACTTTTGATGAGAAGACTCATGCCATTCAGATGAAGGGCTTGCTCTTGAGTATGTCGGGCTATGCTACGAAGACTACCAACGGCATCAGCCTGCTTTTCGACCAGACAAAGTTGCTCAACCTCATCAAGACCATGGGTGCCCTCAAGGGCAGTTCTACCCTCAGCGCTATCGGTACTATCGCCAATAATTACGATGGTATGCGTGTAGGTTTCGAGATGACTAAGTAATTGAGCCCACTTTAAAAAGGGGCATATTTTGAATTCAGTCTGACCAGTGTGGTCATT